>Ga0206843_10076_pt1 | contig 34636 bp, 25 predicted proteins | sample Alteio_BWOrgCont_21_FD_152869 | JGI IMG/M metagenome (GOLD analysis project Ga0206843, IMG submission 152869) | Enriched cells from forest soil in Barre Woods Harvard Forest LTER site, Petersham, Massachusetts, United States -... | ecosystem: Environmental > Terrestrial > Soil > Temperate forest >...
TTACAACAGCCTTTCCAACTGGGTTCCTTGCGACTGCCCTCTAACGTCTTTTGCGCTCCGTTAGCTGGATGCTCCGATCTGCCTTTTCGCAGGATGACAGTGAAATACCGTCCTGGCCTGGTTTTTTGCGAGATGGTCAAGATGGATGCCCTAATTCGCCGAGATCCCACGACTTATCGCATGCTCGATTATGAATCTTCTATGCATCCGATCGGCGGTCAAATTTGCGGGAGCAAGCCTGAAATTGCAGGCGAGTGTGCAAAGATTATTGAAGATTTGGGTTTTGATGTTGTGGATTTAAATTGTGGATGCCCGGTTGACAAAGTCACTAAGGATGGAAGCGGGTCTGGAATGCTAAAGACACTAGACCTTATCGGTGAAGTCTTGTCTAAGATGGTTGCAGCTGTAAAAATTCCAGTGACGATAAAGATTCGTGCAGGTTGGGATTCTACTCATATTGTGGGACCGCAAATCACGCGTATTGCTGAGGAAGCTGGCGCTGCTGCGATCTGTATTCACGGGCGCACAAGGGCTCAAGGATATAAAGGTCCTGCGAACTGGGATTTTATCCGTGAATGTAAAATGGCAGCGAGGGATATCCCTGTGATCGGCAATGGGGATGTATTCGATGTGGAAAGTGCTAAAAAATTATTTGAGTACACAAATTGCGATGCGATTTTACTCGCACGGGGAACGATGGGTAAGCCATGGCTGATCGAAGATATTTATTGTTATCTTTCAGGCGGAACTCTAAGAGAGCGTACAGGAATGGATTATTTCCATGTTCTTTTAGAACATTTAGATCATATTATTTCTTACCAAAACGAGCGGCGTTCTCTTTTAGATGCGCGTAGAATTGGATGTTGGTTTTTGCGCGGAGGAAAAGGAATGCGTCATCTGCGCGAAGCCCTCAATCGCGCACAATCGATCCTAGAAATTCGGAAAATGATCTGCGATTACCCCTGGCATGAAATGAATGAGGTAGAAGAAATTTGTGAAGAATCGCAAACCGTTTGAATTATTATTTAGATTTCCGAATTGTCTATTAGCATGCGTTTTTTAAAAATTAGGAGCAAACGGGCGATTTCGCGATCCGAATCGCGAAAGGCTTGGTCGTGAGAATTTTTTAAGCGTTTTTTTTTGATTTTCTTTTTTGAGAGAAGATGCAGAAATTGATGAATAGTCATTGTCTTTGCTCGATGTTGATGGCAACGCGAGGACAATTCACGATCGTTTGTGACAACAGTGAATTGAGCAGGTGATCGACAAAAAGTAATCACATCATAAATATATTCATCTGCAGTTTGGCTTTTTGGGGTATAGACAATCTCTATAGTATGGTAGTGTCCTCTTCTTGGAAGAGAAAGAGGTTCTTCCGCCCCATCAAAGACGAGAGTGACGTGGAGGTTGAGCTCAGCTGCAATTTCATTGAGCTCTTCGATAAGAGATTGACGACTTTTGTCAAGTGAACTGCTTTTTTTTAAAATCTTGAAGAGAAAATTATAAGCATCAACAAGATAATGCATCGGCATCATTTTGTAGAATAGCTTCTAGCGCGGGCAGAATTTTATCAAGAGCTTTACGCCGATGAGAGATTCGATTTTTAATTTCCTCTTCAAGTTCAGCAAATGTCTTTCCATATTCATGTTTGACAAAAATGGCGTCATATCCAAATCCGAGGTTTCCGCGTTCTTTTTCTGTGATCATGCCTTCTGAAATACCTCTTGCAGTTTTTTTAAGGCCATCAGCGGATGCGAGAGCGATCCAACATTCAAAATACCCATGGCGATGAGGTTCTTGAATAAGGCGCATTTCAGATAGAAGTTTTTGACGATTTTCTTTGTCGGTCGCTTGTTCTCCAGCATAACGACGTGAATAGATCCCTGGAGCTCCCTGTAAAGCAGGAATGACAATGCCGGAATCATCAGCAATGACCCAGCGTTTCAAATGTTGGGCAGCATGCATTGCCTTGAAAATAGCATTTTCTTCAAAAGAGCTGCCTGTTTCAGCAATAGGGACGTATTGTGGAAAATCATTCAGACTTAAAAGATCAAACGCGCTGACTTTTTTTAAAATAGAGCGAAATTCTCGAATTTTATGAATATTTCGACTGGCAATAACAAGTTCCATAACTTTCCAATTTATAAAATCCAGTACAACTATAGATAACTGCTGATGGAATTAATCGTCAACTCATCTCCTTGTACAACAAATTTATCTCCGACGAGTTTCCCTGTTAAAGATTGGGCGAGTTTGGATTGAAAAGAAAGGATGTTTTTGTCAGGATCAGCATCCCAAGGGCCAAGAATGGTGTAGGAGACCCTCTGTCCTTTATTATTCGTACATTCAATGATGACGCCGATGCCAATTTCATCTGTCGAAATATCCTCTTTGGTGATGATGCGTACGCGATTCAGTTGATCGGAAAGAAACTTGAGATCGAATTGCAAGCGCTCGCGTTTTTCAAGGGCTGCTTTAAATTCAGCATTTTCTCGCAAATCGCCATGAGCGCGGGCGATCTCAATCTCTTTTGCATTTTCTATTGTTTCGATAGTGGCGATCTGTTGGATACGTTGTTGCAATTTTTGATAACCTTCAGAAGTTGCCCAAATCACTTGCTCTTCTTGAGTGGCTGCTGTCTCTTGTTTTTTGCGTGATTTGACAAGAGAGGGATGAGCAACTTCGGAAAGAGAATGGAAAATTTTCTGGTCGTGGTCGCTCAAAGAGTGACACTTCGAAGCGAGAAGCAAAAATTCTTTTACATCTTCTGAAGAGGATTCTTGCATCCTTTGTCGGACGATGGCAAAACGCCCAGCGGAAAGAAGGGCATGGATTTTTTTAACCAATTCACGCTGCTGAGGATCATTTTCAATGCTGCTCAGGAGAATAAGGAGTCCTTCAAAAAATTGAGTTTTCCCTTGTTTGTCGCTAAACGGAATTTCATGTTGAGTTTGAAGTTTTTGAAAATACCACATGAAAGCTTCAGGATAACGAGCTGGGTATGTATAAAGATCCTGTAATTTTTGTTTTAATGCATCACTTGCCCCGTTAGAAGACAATTCAGAGAGAATGTAATCTCTAAGCGTGGATTGATCGACTTTAAATAACAAATCGAGAAAGCTTTCTTTCCAATCTGTGCGATGTTTCCGCGCTTCTATCAATCCGCGCTTTTTGAAAGCCAGAATTTCGATATTGTGGATGATTTGTTCGATCGTTTCGTAATGTTTAATGATCTCGACAATAGCAGGGGATTCTCTCTCGTTACGCAGATCTTGCAGAAAGAAATGAATTTGAAGCTCCTGAGGAGTGCTGATTTCTTTAAAAGAAAGCATCTCGCTCAGCTTTTCGATCAATGTCGCTTTGAACTCATTGTTTTTAAGAGTTTCCGGAAAATCTCTTAGGAAGGTGTAGACCATTTGAATGAGAGTATTCGCATCAGGTTTATTCTCCAGAACCTGGCGTAAGCGTTCTTCATGAGTGACTTCAATTTTGAGAAGATGGAACGGTTCCCGAATATCATCGGGAGTTGCGATCATGGTGTCTTTTTTGATTTTGGCCCGAGTCGTTTGCCACCAGCGCGTCCATTCATTAGCGGGGATGACAAGATCGCAGAATTCATCTTTAATCTCAGCCGCTGTTTTAGGCCCGAGGTCGCGGAGCAGCATGCGGATGGCTTCGACAGGATTTTCCTTAGCTTTCTTTTCGAGAAGATCGGGACTCCCAAATCTTAGCGCGAGAAAATGATCATCGGGAATAGGGATTAACGTTTTGAAAGCAGTTGCAAACGAAAGTTCTTTTTTCCCAGGAACGTAATCGAATTCTAAAGTCAGCTGTTCGCGAACCACGGAAACATCGACAATTTCGCCTACCCCCCAGCCTCCTGTATGGAATACAAACTTTCCTTTTTCCATGTGGGAAAGGAGTTCATAGTTACTGATCACTCCTTGAAACTTTTCCTTACCGCGCAATCCGATCAAACGAATTTTTTCGTTGAAATATTTCTGATCCCCATAGAGCTTGCTTAAATAATGATAAGCAAGTTCGGCGAGAGATTCGCTATTGCTTGTTTGGACATCGTAAATGAGTTTAATCGCTTCATGAGATAATGGACCCTCTGGAAGTTTTTGCCATAGAGGAAGGATTCGATCTACATGGCGTCCAAATGGCTCTGCAATGTCTGAAGGTTTAACAGAGCGGAGAATGTCGCAAAGCTCTTCAGCTTCCACTTCGTCTCCAGAACAATACTCTTCCCAAAGCTTTAAGAAGGAGGGATAATCGTGATTAGCGATGTGAGTCTGAAAGTCCTTTAGATAACCCATGGATATTCCTTGCTATAAATGAGTATGAAATGCAGTTGTTGAGTATAGGTTGGCCTATAATTATCTTCAATTAAAACTCTAAATTAGACATTATACACATCTGTTTAGAGTGTGTTGGTGAGTTTTTTCTTTATTTTCATTCTTTTCTTTTTATCGAGTTTGCTTAGGATTTTGGCCCTTGATTCCTTTTCTGGGGACAAAGATTTTTTTGACATCAAAGAGGAAACCACTCTTTTTACGGATCTAAAACTCGTCAAAAAAATCGATGCCGAAATTTCTGATGAGCTGCCGCTATTCTATAATTATCCAATGATTGTAGGGTATTTCAATATGCCGTCCGCACGGATGTCAAAAACGGGTGTGATAGGAATAGGAGTCGCTTTAGTAAAGCCTTATTCGATTTATGGGGCGAACTTTCAGATGTTTGATCGCATGGAATTGGCATTGAACTATCGGGTTTATCAGGGAATTATCGAGCATAACTTTGGCAGGGAAGGATTTGGCGATGATGCTGAGAGGATCGGAAATGTAAAGTTAGGCCTGCTGACACGGCAAGATGGTTTCCCCAGTTTGCCGCAAATTTCTATCGGCGTGGAAGATTTTATCGGGACGAAAAGGTTCAACTCAAAATATGTTGTGGCAACTCAGCAGTTCCTCGATTGGAATCTCGAATGCTCTCTAGGCTGGGGAAAAGGGAGAATAAAAGGGTTTTTTGGGGGCATCGCTTGGAGCCCCTTTAGAAAATGGCATGTCCCGCTTTTAAAAGAGATCTCTTTTCTTGCCGAATGGGATGCGATCGACTATAAAAAACATCCTCACGAACATCCCTCGGGAAGAAAAGTCAAATCACGAGTGAATGGCGGGATCTCTTTCCTGGGTTGGAACGCACTTCAATTTTCTGTCAGTTCTATTCGCGGTACAGCGATCGCAGCTTCCACCTCTTTGCGATATCCTATTGGAACAACAAATGGATTTTTCCCGAAGCTACGGGATCCGACTGTTTATCAATCTCCCGTTGATAGAGAGCCTTTAGGAGTTGTCCGCAATGAGCAAGATTTTTCTCAAGAGCTTGCTTATGCGCTAAGCGATCAGGGGCTCGATTTGTATTCAGCATTTTTAGAGTACGATGAAACGGGTCAAAAAGAACTTTGGTTGAAAATCGTCAATAATCGCTATCGTGAAGAACGGGTCATTCGTAACCGAGTGCAACATGTTCTTGCCGCACTGACGCCATCCGATGTCAACACAGTGATCGTGACTATCGAAGCGGATGCCCTTCCCTGTCAGACTTATCGTTATCGCACTGAAGACCTCCATCGATGGCGCCTGGGGCTGATCAGCGACTTCGAATTGGAAACAATTTCTCCTATGAGAGAAGCTTTGCCTATGCCAAGCGAATACGATGCTGCTAAAATCTTCCAAAGGAACAAGCGCATCTGGACTTTTACCGTCCGTCCGCGCTTATTAACATTTTTTGGCAGCACTTCAGGAAAATTTAAATACAATATTAGCGCGGTCGCTTCTCCGGAAGGGTATATCTTAGATCAAGTGTATTACAAATTCCAAGCGAGCTACTCCATCAAATCCAGCATGCAAGGAATAGGCGGTCCTGATCGCGCTAATCCTTCACGGCTCCTGATCGTACGTACAGATTCGTTAAAATATTTCCAAACCAATACACTTTCGATGGAACAAGCTTATTTCCAAAAAGGGTGGAATCTTGGGAAAGGCTGGTTTTATCGTCTTGCCTTAGGTTATTTCGAACCTGCATATGGAGGAGCCGCAACAGAATTGCTCTATTATCCCGTCAAATCCCATTGGGCGATTGGCGCGGAATTTGCTGCAGTCCCTAAAAGACACTATCACGGGATCAAATTCAGCAGGACAACAGTTCAATTAAGAGGAGAGCGCTATGTTAAAGTTCCTTTTATCGGTATCCAATATTTTTTAGATTTTTACTATGATTACAAGCCTTTGAACATGGACTTGCTCCTAAGCGCTGGCCAATTTCTCGCTAAAGACAAAGGCATCCGCATCGATGTGGGCCGTTATTTCAAAAGCGGCATGCGTTTTTCACTGTGGTGCACCTTCACTAATGGACACGATCATGTCAATGGCCACACCTATTTTGATAAGGGTTTCGCTTTTATTATCCCCATCGATATATTCTTAAAGCAAAGCAGCCGTAATTATATCGGTTATGCAATGGCGGCCTGGCTTAGAGATGTCGGGGCGCGTGCTGAAACGGGCAAGAAGCTTTACTGGACCTTGGAAAAAGAGAGATATAATTATTAATTGCTCAATATTGTGATCTACTCTTAATATCAATGGCTAAAGTCGAGTCTTGGGAGTTCATTTTTAAACTTTGAGGGTGTTGAGATGATAGAAGGCTATGAAGAGTTCACTGAAAGCCAAATAAAAATTTTGCAACATTATGTCACCAATACTTCCAGCAATATCTTTGTCCTTCGCAATCTTCCTGAAGTGATTAAAGGGGCGCTTTTTTCCCGCTATTCACGCTCGAGCCTTGGTCTAAGGTCGTTGCTATTAAAAGATTTTATTCTGAACGAGGAAACTGCATTTAATGCCATTGCGGGTGTTCATACCGGCCAGCAAACAGAACATGAGCTTGAAGATCAGATCATGGCGATTAAAAAAGCGCAAAACTTTTACGATCGCATTTTGGATGGATACGGGGATGATTCTATCGGTGAGTTAGGGGGAGCGCATCTGGCTATCGAGAATATCTCCATGATCGCGGCAAAAATTGTTGAAGATTGCCGCATTGGGGGATCTCCTTTAGAAAAATCAACCCGATATATTTACTTCGATCAAAAAATGAATGGTGAATATCTTTATTTTCGCGAACCGATCTTGATGACGTCTGCTTTTCGAGAGCCTTATCTTAAAACATGTAATTATCTTTTTGAAACTTATTCTTCTCTCATTCCTCCATTGACTGAGATGATGGAAAAAAAATTCCCCAAAGAACATGACGTTTCCAAGGTTGCTTACACAGCAGCATTGCGGGCAAAAGTTCTCGATTGTTTAAGAGGTTTGCTTCCAGCCAGCGCCTTGACAAATATGGGGATGTACGGAAATGGACGTTTCTTTGAAAGTCTGATCCAGAAACTGAATGGACACAATCTAGTCGAGATGCAAGATATCGGCAAAAAATCATTCCAAGAATTATCGAAAGTGATTCCTTCTTTCATTCGCCGTGGCGATCCTGCGCATAAATATCAACGCTCATTCACTCAATTTCGAGAACAAATGAGCAACGATCTTAAACTCCTTGCGGACCGCCATACCTCTTCGATCGCTAAAATGCAGAATGCAGGCGTTCGTTTGATCCATTATGATCCCGAAGGTCCATCAAAGGTCGCTGCTGCTTTACTTTTCGAGCATTGTGATGCAGGTCTGCACGAATTACAAGAATACTGCCGCACTCTTCCCGAAGAAGAACTTAACCGCATCCTCGACTCAGCCTCTAATTTTAGAGAGAGTCGACGGCATAAATCTCCTCGAGCCTTAGAGCATGCTATGTTTACCTTCGAGATCGTTGCCGACTTTGGGATTTATCGAGATCTACATCGCCATCGCATCCTCAGCCAAGAACGGCAGCTGCTTTCTTGTGATTTTGGTTATTTCATTCCCTATGAGATTTTAAATACAGACATGGAAAAAATGTATCGCGAGGCTATGGAAGCATCTAAAAACGTTTATGAATCGATCTCAGAGGAACTTCCAGAAGAAGCCCAATACGTCGTGCCTATGGCATACAATATGCACTGGTATTTCCATCTCAATTTACGTTCCCTTCAATGGCTGTGCGAGCTGCGATCCTCTCCAGCTGGACATCCAAACTATCGTTTTATTGCTCAAGAATTGGCCAAACAGGTTTCTAAAGTTTGCCCTTCTTTTGAAAGATTTTTCAAATTTGTTGATTACGAAGGGTATGAACTTGGAAGGCTTGGACAAGAAATTCGCATTATCGAAAAACGATTAGCAAGGACAACATGAATCAAAAACAAGGGAGTGTGATTGGCGGGATGCTGCTCATCGTAGGAAGCTGCATCGGCGCTGGAATGCTCGGATTGCCCATTGTGACAGGAATTTCGGGTTTTTTCCCCTCGCTCGCCATGTTTTTTTGCGGCTGGCTATTTATGACCTCCACTGCTTTGCTCCTTGTGGAAGTGAATGGTTGGTTTTCCCATAAGGTAAATCTGTTAACGATGACCGAGCAGGCTCTTGGAAAATGGGGAAAAGGAGTATGCTGGGTCACTTACCTCTTTCTATTCTATGCCCTTCTTGTCGCCTACATTTCAGGCATTGGGAATTTGTGTGCAACTTTTTTTAAATCTAGTCTTCACGTTCCTTTTCCCGCGTGGTTAGGAAGCTTAATTTTTGTTTTGCTATTTGGATGGGTGATTTATCTTGGAACGCGCAAAGTCGATCTCTTCAATCGCGGTCTAATGGTAGGGAAGATTGGATTTTTTATCCTTTTAGTCATCGTTGGGGTTTCTTACATCAACCCAGGACTCCTTTCTCGCACTGACCCTATTTATGCACCCTCGGCCCTGCCTCTTTTGGTCATTGCCTTTGGCTTTCATAATATGATTCCCAGTTTGACTGCTTATCTGAATGGAGATTTAAAAAAAGTTCGACTCACAATTATTGGGGGAAGTTTGATCACGTTTGCGATTTATCTGATTTGGGAAGTTCTCGTTCTGGGCATCCTCCCTATCGGAGGCGATCATGGCTTGCTCTCTAGTCTGGTACAAGGTCAAGAAGCTTCTCAATCCCTTGCTGCGATGATTAACTCCCCGACGATAAGAACCTTTTCGCAAGGCTTGGGTTTTTTTGCGATTTTAACCTCGTTTCTTGCTCAAGCTTTAAGCCTTGTCCATTTTCTCTCGGATGGATTTAAAATCAGTTATAAGAAACGAGAAAGCATCGGTTGTAGCGTTCTTAGCCTTCTGCCCCCTCTTGTGCTTTCCATGATTTATCCCAATCTATTTTTTAAAGCGCTCAACTTCGCTGGCGGCGTATGCGCGACAATTCTTTTTGGAATTCTCCCCGTAGCTATGGTCTGGATTGGACGTTACCGCAAAGCCACACGCTTAAATTACCAAATGAGTGGTGGAAAACCTGTTCTTATGATCATTTTTTGTTTTGCATTGCTTGTCTTATTTTTACAACTTTCGACAATGTGCGGGGCTCCTTACATCCCAAAAGTTTCTAATGGCTAAAATCCAGTTAAAAACAGAATTTTCTCCTTGTGGGGATCAACCTCAAGCTATTGAGCGCATCGTTAGCGGAATTCAATCGGACAAAAAATCACAAGTCTTATTAGGTGTAACAGGTTCTGGTAAAACATTTACGATGGCAAATATCATTGACCAAGTGAAGCGCCCTGCTTTGATCATTGCCCATAACAAAACTTTAGCCGCACAACTTTATCAAGAATTTAAATCTTTCTTTCCAGATAACGCTGTCGAATACTTTGTCTCTTATTATGATTATTACCAACCGGAAGCTTACATTGCACGCACCGATACCTATATCGAAAAGGATCTTGCCATCAACGATCAGATCGACCGAATGCGGCTTAGCGCAACCCGTTCTTTGATTGAAAGAAACGATGTGATCATCGTCTCTTCCGTTTCATGCATTTATGGTCTAGGCTTGCCCGAATACTACGCTCAAATGCTGCTCGCTTTTAAAATCGGTGAAAAACGTCGCCGTGATGATGTATTGCTTCACCTTGTCGAGATGCGCTATACCCGCAATGATTATGACCTGAGGCGTGCGACATTTCGCGCCCGCGGCGATATTCTTGAGATTATGCCCGCCTATGAAGAAGAGATCGCCTATCGGATCGAATTTTTCGGCGATGAAATTGATCGAATTAGCGAAATGGATCCTCTGACAGGAAAAGTGCGTCAACGTTTAGAACAAGTCACAATCTATCCAGGATCTCATCACGTCACTCCAGAATCTGTCCGACTGGCTGCAATAGAAACTATTAAAGCAGAACTTAAAGAGAGGGTCGCTTTTTATGAAAAAGAAAAACGTTACGTAGAAATGCAACGCATTCATCAACGGACGACCTATGACGTTGAGATGATCAAAGAAATCGGATTTTGCAAAGGAATCGAGAACTATTCCCGCCATTTCAGCCGCCGTTTACCCGGACAACCTCCGCCCTGCCTTCTCGACTATTTTCCTCAAGATTTTCTACTGTTTATTGACGAATCTCACCAAACCTTGCCGCAGTTGCACGCCATGTATAATGGAGACCGTTCGCGCAAAGAATCTCTTGTGGAGTTTGGTTTTCGGCTTCCTTCAGCCTTCGACAACCGCCCTTTGAAATTTGAAGAGGTGTATCGACGCATCCATCAAGTGGTCTATGTTTCCGCAACACCCGGAACATGGGAAGTTCAAGAAGCGCATGGCGATCTGGTCCAGCAGATCATCCGCCCGACAGGACTGCTCGATCCTGAAATTGAGGTGAAACCCGCCCAAAATCAAGTGGACGATTGTCTAGAGCAGATCCGACAGGAAGCAGAAAGAAACGGCCGTGTTCTCGTCACAACCCTCACTAAAAAACTCGCAGAGGATTTAAGTAAATATCTTACCGAAATTGGCGTTAAAGCCAAATACCTCCATTCCGACATCGACACTCTCGAGCGCGTTCAAATCATTAATGATCTACGCCGCGGCCAGTTTGATGTCCTTGTCGGCATCAACTTGTTGCGCGAAGGGTTGGACATCCCCGAAGTCTCTCTTGTTTGCATTCTCGACGCTGACAAAGAGGGCTTTTTGCGAAGCGAGACATCGCTGGTCCAAACTTGCGGAAGAGCAGCGCGCAATCTTCATGGCCGCGTCATCATGTATGCCGACAAAATCACACAATCGATCCAGAACACTCTCGATATCACCCATCAGCGGCGGGCCATACAAAAAAAATACAATCAAGAGCATGGGATCATTCCTCATACAGTCCGGCGCGAACTCATTCAAGATCTTGCAGAAACTTTCGGAGAGGTCGCGCAAACTCTTCAAGAAGAAGAGGAAGAAGCTCCTTCTACTCTTTCTGCAGAGGAAGTTGAAGATAAAATCAAAGAATATGATATAGAAATGCGGCGCGCGGCCAAAGAGCTGCGTTTTGAAGATGCGGCCCATTTCCGCGATCTGCTCAGAGACTATGAAAAGCTTCGCATTCTAGAAGATCCCTTATGAACCACTATCAAAGTTTGGGAAAATGGATTCAAAACATTCGAGAGAAAATCGATATCACTTTTCTTGTATCGCTGCTTTTTGTCCTGTTGCCTTTCCAAAGAAGGTTTCATGGTTGTATCGATTCGTGGTCAAGAAAGTTAACCCCTCCTGATTTCCCCCTTCCCGAATTTTTTTCCAAAAAGATTCATCTTTTTATTACAGATTTTTTCTTTGTGGTTTTAGTCCTTATTCTTTTTTTTCGTTTTAAAGCTACTTTTCGCGAGTTTTTTTGGGAAGGCCCTTCTAAATATTTAACACTTCTTTTTTTTACTGCATTAACCTCCCTCTATTTTTCCATCACGAGCCATTATGCACTTCAGTATTTACGCCTCATCCAATTCTCATTAGCTTTTCTATTTTTTAACGGCATCTGCTACCTTCGAAAACGCGTTAATTTGCTCTTTTTCATCCATCAATTCGCCTGGATCCTCGTTCTCATTTCTTGCATCCAATGCGCTGTAGGCATTTATCAATATTTCCATCAACATTCCCTGGGCTTAAGCTTTTTAGGCGAGCTCGACATGCGCCATTTCCCTTTCCATAACCCAGAAAAACAGCGATGGTTTTTTGACAAATCCCCATCTTGCGAGTTCTTATATCGCGCCAGCGGAACATTTACCCATCCCAATATCTTGGGGGGATTTCTTTTCTGCTCTACTCTGGCCTCTCTTTATTTATTCGTGAAAACCCAGGCAAAGCTCAAGCTCATTTTCTTAATCAGCATGATTTTCTTGCAGATGTTTACCCTCTACATCGCCTTTTCGCGTTCAGCGATTTTGGCTCTATTATTCGCGATGTTTATTTGGGGATTCCTTCAATGTAAAGATCTTCTAAGACAGAAAGACTTCTACTCTTCGACATTCCGTCGATTTGCCATTTTGGCTTCTGCTCTCATAACGAGCTGCGCTCTTTGCATCGCCCTTTTTTACTCGCAACTGACAGCAAGAGGAGGGATCATCAATTACAACGCTGTGACAGCTTATGCGGATTCGGAGAGAATTCAATACTTAAAAATGGCTGTCGACATGATCAAAGAGCATCCTGTACTCGGGATTGGATTCAACAATTTTCAACTCTACGAAAATCCCATCCAACCCGGCTATCCAGGCCATCTCTTCTTTTCTAAAGTCCATAACATCTATCTTCTCATCGCCTCCGAAATGGGCTTGATCAGCGGCGGCCTCTTTCTACTTTTCATCTTTTCAATTTTAAGAAAATCATGGAAAGGTATTGGAGAACACCCTGGACACCATCAAGGCTTTCAGGAAAAGATTTTTCTCCTCAGCGTTTTTTGCGGCCTCTTATTCATCGGCGCATGTGACTTTTATCTTCTTCACACCCCCCACGGAAGAATCCTATTTTTTGGCTTTGCAGCATTGTTGTATTCTGTTTCCGAATCGTGCTTATCCAAAACTCGCGTTTTTTAGTCCAATTCGACGTTTTTAGATTCTTCTAAACCCTTTTGAAAAAGCGCTTCTTTTGAGAGCATAAGCTTATCGGTTTTCACATGGCTTTGGGTGAAAACAGCTGGATTTATAACATAATATTTGACAATTTCTTGTCCTGATAGGAGCTCGCTTTTTGCAATTTTTAAATTTTTTCTAATATCTTTAAAAGAACAGAGCGTTAAGCAGTTGACTAAACCTAGGACAAAATACTCAAAAAAAGCCTTAACTTGAGTTATAATGGCAGGAGCTTCTTTAGATTTACCTACATAAGTATATTCTACCCCTTCACAGCAAATTTTTTTTGCTGTTGTTTTTTTTGTCTGAACAATACCTATAATATTGTTTTCCAAAAATTTTATCTTCATAAGCACACCAATAGTTATTTAAATGTTAAAACGTTTAATTTTAACTTGTTAATATTGTAACAAATGATGAAATAAAAAACGATTATAAAAAATATATTTACAATAAAAAATATTAATGCAATAATAAAAATCAGTAATTTTAATATAATAAATATTATATATACGTTATTTTTTAAAAAATAGGCTTTTATGAGTATTATTAATTTACCTTATGAAATAAGAAAAGAAATTTATCATAGTTTGCTTCGAGATGAAACTAACGAGAAAGAAGCAGTTAATTTAATATCTAGTCTTTCATTAATTGACAGAATTAGTTACACAATTGTTAATGATTTTTTTGGGATATGTTATGGAAAAATAAGATATTATATTCCTCAAAGCATTACTCCTTATAAAGAAATCACATTAATTAAAATGAAAGAGTTAATGATAAATGCAGAAGCAGAAGAAGAAAGCTTACATGGGACAGAGGATGAGAATTCTAAATCGCCGCAAAATTTTCGATTTTTGCTCATAGCATTGAGCGCTCTTTTTTTTAAGACTTATGGAATCGCTCCTAAACTGTTTCCCTTTCTTCAGGGGGAGGATCAGAACGTTATTGGAAAATTTCTCGATCAGATACAATCAAAAAAAGATCAAGTTGTCATTGACCTTTGGTTAGAAATCAATAACAAGTTGCAGCCAGAATATCAAAGGAATGATCTTAACTCAGCAGATGAAATTCGAGATTATATTAATTATCTTAAGGGAAAGAATCTATTTCCATTGATCACAAAACTCCCTAAGGATTGTTTAAAGTCTTCTCCAATTGGAATTGAGGAATTTCTTCCTTGTTTAAAAAGTATTTGTATTAAAAATGCAGAGATTGATTTCTTCCCAAGTTTTGGGAATTTGCAATCCTTGCAGCTTCAGTTTTGCAAAATAATAGAAATACCAAGGTCAATTTTTTATTTGACTCAATTGACAGATCTTAATCTGTCTTATAATGAGATTTCACATATTTCAAATTTAATATCTAACATGACTCTGTTAAAAGTCGTTAATCTTTTGGATAATGAGTTAACGAATATTCCTTCATCAGTGTTAAAGTTAACTAATTTAGAAAAATTATATATAGTCAATAATAACTTAAACAAAATTAGCAATCAAATATCAAAATTAACCAGATTAGAGGTTCTTAATTTAAATAATAATAAAATAAAATATATACCAGATTCAATATCTTGTCTTATTAACTTGAAAGTAATTTTTTTAAAATATAATAATATTGAATATATTACAAAGTCTTTGTTTTATCTTCCAAAACTTCATTCGATTTATTTAAACAATAATAAAATATCATTTCTATCAGGAGAATTTTTAAATCCAGCAAGAACGGATAAACTTGAACTTTGTCTTGAAAACAACTTCATTACAGGGATTCCTGAGCAAATTTTAATTAATAAGACATTAGAATTAAACCTTAATAAAAATCCGTTATTGTTTATTCATCCTGGTCTTATTGTCAATTTTTCTTCTGAAAAATTCCTTAAAAAACATGAAGATTTTAAAAATTATCACTGTTTATCGGAATTTTCGAAATTATGCCAGCTAATGATTTTCAGTGACGATTTCGAGGAAATCAAAGCTGCTTATTTTAATCTTAAACAAAAAGATAGAGATTTGATTTCTAACACGGTGATTTCTCTCTTTAAAAAGGAGGGCGTAAATTTTTCGATAAAAGAAAAAATAGATGTTTTTAATAACAGACATATTTTCTATCGCGCTGTCTATCAAGTAATCTATAATAAATCAGGAGGAATACTCCCAAAAAAACTTAAAGAAGCTTGTCATGCCCTTCAGAAAAAGATGGGTAGTTTAGGCACCAAGAATCATGTTCTTCTATTGCTCGATGCAATAGCTAGCATAGAAAATGAAGGATTAAAAGAAAAATTAGCAAGAAAAATTAGAAACATTCGTCACAAAATTTAACCTGAGCTTTTTCTCGTGATGGCATATTATTCAATATTCTTATACAATGACCTCCTCGCACTAACACTAAGGGAGAAACATTGTGAAAAAGGCTCTGATTACGGGAATTACTGGACAAGATGGCTCCTATCTGGCTGAACTTCTCTTGGAAAAAGGATATGATGTACACGGTCTTGTTCGACGCTCTTCGACATCAAATTTGCATCGCATTTACCAACTTTTAGACCCGGACCGGGAAATTAGTTTGCATGAAGGAGACCTCTCGGATTCCTCGTCTTTGGAACGGCTTGTCGATACACTCCAGCCGGATGAAATTTACAATTTAGCGGCCATGAGTCATGTGAGGGTTTCGTTTGATATTCCCGAATACACTGCAAATATTGGCGGCATCGGTGTTCTTAGGCTTTTAGAAGCAGTTCGAAAAAATTCTCCGCATACTCGCTTTTATCAAGCATCCACATCGGAGCTTTACGGCAAGGTTCAGCAAGTGCCTCAATCGGAAACAACATCTTTTTATCCTCGTTCTCCTTATGGAGTTGCTAAACTTTATGCGTATTGGGCTGTGGTCAACTATCGCGAAGCTTATCATCTCTACGCTTGCAATGGAATTTTGTTTAATCATGAAAGTCCGCGAAGAGGAGAAACTTTTGTTTCGAGAAAAATCACGTTGGCAGTTGCAAAAATTGCAGCAGGTTTGCAAAACAAACTGATTCTTGGCAACCTCGATGCGAAACGAGATTGGGGATACGCTAAAGACTTTGTGGAAGGCATGTGGCTGATGCTTCAGCAAGCCAAACCTGAAGATTATGTTCTTGCGACTGGAGAGACCACGACGGTTCGCGAATTTGTTAGGCTTGCTTTTGCGGAGATTGGAATGGAAATCGAGTGGTCGGGACGCGGAGTGGATGAGAAAGGTTATGATAAAAGTTCCGGCCGCCTTGTCATCGAGGTTTCTCCCGAATTTTTCAGACCTTCCGAGGTAGATCTTTTGGTTGGAGACTCTAGCAAAGCCAAGAAAAACCTTGGCTGGTCTTCGAAAACTTCTCTTAAGGAACTTGTGCAAGTGATGATGAAGTACGATCTCGAGCTTGTCCGAAGCATGACACGAGAGCTCGCTAATGGAAGATGTTAAAAAAGCGCTCATTTACGAATGGCTTATCACGGTCGGCGGCGGGGAAAAAACATTGGAAGCAATTTATGAGTGCTTCCCAGCGCCGATCTATACTCTTGTGCATGACAGCAAGGCAATGGCAAAAACAGCTTTTGCAAAAGCGGAAGTTCATTCCTCTTTTCTGCAGAAAATTCCTTTTTCTACATCTTGCTATCGCTATTTGCTTCCCTTTTTCCCTTTGGCGATCGAACAGTTTGATTTGAATGACTATCCCCTTGTCATTTCTACGTCGCATGCTGTGGCAAAAGGGGTTCTTACCCATGCAGGACAACTGCATCTCTGTTATTGCCTGACTCCCATGCGCTATGCTTGGGACCTTAGCCATCGCTATTTGCAAGATTTAGCTCCTTTGCAAAAAGCGATTGCACGATCCACTTTGCATCGCCTCAGGAATTGGGACATCGCTTCTTTAAACCGCGTCGATCATTTCATTGCGATTTCCCATTACATCGCCAGGAGGATCAAAAAAATTTACGGGCGTGATTCCGAAGTGATTTATCCCCCTGTCGATGTGGAAAAGATCCCCTACGAAGAGGTTAAAGAGGATTTTTATCTCACTGTTTCCCGCTTAGTGCCTTACAAGAAGATCGACCTCATTGTTGAAGCCTTTTCCCAAACACCTCAAAGGAAGCTCGTCGTCATCGGCGATGGCCCTGAAATGGCAAAGATTAAGCAGAAAGCGGGGAAAAATATTGAGATTTTAGGGCATCAAAGCGACTCTGTCGTTTTCGACTCTATGAAAAAAGCAAAAGCGTTTATTTTTGCCGCGGAAGAAGATTTTGGGATTGCTGTTGTTGAAGCGCAAGCTGCCGGCACTCCCGTCATCGCTTTCGGCAAAGGAGCGGTTTTAGAAACTGTCATTGAAGAAAGAACAGGCCTATTTTTTGATGCGCAAACAATTCCGAGTTTGCTAAAAACGTTAAGCAAGTTCGATCAAAGGGAATTTAATCCTAAAGACCTTCGCGAGAATGCTGAAAAATTTAGTAAAACGCGTTTCCAAATCCAGTTTCGAGATATTGTCGAACGAAAATTGAGGGAATTTCATGAAAATCATCATTCTTGCCGGAGGTAGCGGCACCCGGCTTTGGCCTTATTCCAGAAGTTGTTTTCCCAAGCAATTTTTGCATTTTGGAGATCAAAGATCGCTCTTACAAAAAACCATCGAGCGCTTTTTAGGCCGTTATCCTCTCTCGGCTCTCTTTATCGTCACCAACCAAGCGTACTATCATTTGGTCAAAAGACAAGTCTGTGAGATTGCTCCTGCATTAGAAAATCAAATCCTTATCGAGCCCGAAGCCAGGAATACCGCTCCAGCGATTGCTTTAGCGATATCCTATCTTCAAAAAATGGGATCCCAGGATGAATCTGTTTTGGTGTGCTCTTCCGATCATCTCATTTCGCCCCCTGAAACATTTTTAGATGCTATCGCAAAAGCAGAAACGCTTGCGAAAAAAGGCAAACACGTGATTTTTGGCATTCGTCCCCATAAACCAGAAACAGGGTATGGGTATATCAAAGCGCATCGTCTCATTGAGCCTGAAGTCTACGAAGTGGAAGAATTCGTTGAAAAGCCCAGCCTCGAGCTCGCCGAGCAGTATCTTCTTGAGGGTCATTATCTCTGGAATTCTGGAATTTTTCTTTTCCATATCGAAACATTCTTGCAAGAGATGAAACTCTACTGCCCGATCCTTTCCGAAAAGCTGCAAACTCCTTTCGAACAATGCTTAGAAGAATTTAAGGAAATGCCCAATCTCTCTATCGATTATGCTTTAATGGAAAAATCAAAAAAGACCGTTGTGATTCCTTTGGACCTTACCTGGTCAGACGTCGGATCCTGGGACGGCGTCTACGAGCTTCTCGAAAAAGATGAAAATCAAAACGTTAAAATGGGAAATATTTTCGATATCGATACCCAAAACTGCCTAATCATAGGAGGCAAGCATTTAATTTCAACCATTGGCCTTAAGGATTTGTTTGTGATCGAAACCGACGATGCGCTGCTCATTGGGAAAAAAGGGGAATCTCAGCGCGTCAAACATCTTGTCGAAGAGCTGAAGAAAAGAAATGCAAAAGAGCCTTTTGAGAATCTGACATCGCATCGCCCTTGGGGCAAGTTTACTATCCTTGAAGAAGAGGATCGTTACAAGATCAAGCGGATCGTCGTCGACCCTGGACATCGATTAAGCCTGCAAATGCATTTCCACCGCAGCGAGCATTGGGTTGTTGTTAAAGGGACAGCTAAAGTCACTATCGGGAATAAAGAAATGCTTGTCCACGAAAATGAGAGTATTTATGTCCCCAAATCGGAAACGCATCGCTTAGAAAATCCCGGAAAAGTCGCCTTGGAATTGATCGAGGTTCAAGTGGGCGAATACGTTGGCGAGGACGATATCGTCCGTTTTGAAGATATCTACGGACGCCACCAAGAAAAACAGGAGACTTCTGTTGGAGAAAAAAGTTGAGTGAAACTGGACTTTGGCCATTGCTCGGGATCGCTTTCACGTCTATTGGATCCAGGCTTTAATTAATTTCTAAATGGTGGCATTCTCAAGCCTACCATTTAGAAATTAATTAAAGCCTGGATCCAATAGACGTGAAATCAATTCCCTCCAAAGGCCAAAGTCCAGTGAAAAAAAACATTTTTCTCCTTGTTTTCTTCTTATATTTATTAGCCACTTCGGCTGATTTAATCAGCATTGAAATCTATGAATTTCAACTTAAATTACCCCACGTCATTGGGTTTTTAATCTTTACTATTTTTTTGTGCTGTAAAAAAATCGTCATTGAGAAAAAACTATTTTTTTGCTTTTTTTTGATTTTATCTTCAATGATCATCTCTTCATTAAAAAGTGTAGTGATATTTCGATCATTAACTTATAGTTTAATTTGTTTTTTCTCTTTTTGTGTTTATTTTCTAATTCCATTTAATTTTATGTGGTTTAGTGAAGAAAACAAGATTCTTAAATACTACGTCATCTCTTTTTTTATCATAGGATCCTATGCGTTTATGCAGTTCTTCTTTTCCATTTTTGGAGTTATTCTTCCCTTCACGACTCAAGAAATCATCTTGGCTAGAGGTTCCGCGTTCGCTCTTGAACCTTCTTTTTACGCTCTTTACTCCATTCCTTTTATTGTTTTTTTAAATTCTAAGAGCCTGTTTTTAAACTCGATTCAAGCAGAAAAAACCTACGACTCTTTACAATTTTCTGCATCCTCCAGAAAATGGAAAAATCGTTTCTTACTATTTTTCGCCAATCTTTTTCTTCTCATCTCGACCACGACGACTGCAATGGTTTCTTATTTCGTGTTCTTCTTAGTCCTATTTTTTTTCCCTAGATATCCATTTTTAAGTCCCTGTTTTTCTGCGCTGAGAAAAAAATTATGGAAAATAGCCTCTATCTTTGCCTCTATTTTTTTGTTAAGCAGTATCGTTTTTTTCGAACTTTTTAAAAAAACTTTTTTGAAATTTTTCTATGTAGGGACCATCCATGAATCATTTTTTATCCGGTTCAGTGGAATTTTTTCTGCCATACAAGCTTTTGCCGAAAATCTCTTTTTTGGAGTGGGTATTGGAGGAATCGGTCCTTATTTGGCTGAACAATATGGCATTAATGTTCCTTTGATAGATTTTTTTGATCAAAAGTCTCTTGAAGAAAGAGAGATCGCGCATCTTTTCAGTTTTGAACCTACGAATGTATTTAGTGAAATTTTAGGTTCGCTAGGAATCTATGGGCTTTTTAGTTTTTGCCTATTTCTCATTGTGTCATGGAAACAATTTAAGAGTCTTCTTAGCCATGAAAAGATTCTCTTGGAAGAAAAAACAAATGTTCTTGCTTTGCTGATCTCTCTCATCGTTTCTCTTGCATGTTTGCAAATCAATCAAGGGCTTTTTAGAAGTTACATTTGGGTTCATATCGGCATCAGTTTAGGGTATGTCATGAAAATCAAAGCGAAAATTGCTACGCGCTAAAGATTTTCCTGTTTTAGGAGGTGTTTATGCTAAAATTTTGTAGTTGGGTTACCTGTATTCTTTTAATATTTTTTATGCCATCGCCATTGCTTGCAAACATGCAAGAAGAGAGCGCTTCAAGTGATATTCAACTTGTCAAAGCAAAAAAAAGCAAAAAAGAAGAAAAATAAAGAGCGACCTCCCGCCCCACAGCCTGCGCCTCCCTCTTTGCCCATGCCATCTCAAGAAAATCTTCCAGAGCCCTATAGAAGTGTAAAACTTATGCCCTTCGATGGAAGCGGATGGTATATTAATGCTGCTCCAATGGAAGAGATTTTAAAAAAAAGAAACGTCAAAGTTGTCGTAGAACTTGGATCATGGCTAGGGCAATCGACTCGACATATTGCAATGACTTTGCCCAATCACGGCATCGTCTATGCGATTGATCATTGGAAGGGAAACCAAGAAATTCAACAAACGCATCAAGATCTTCTCCCTCATCTTTACGATCAATTTCTCTCGAATGTCATTCATGCCAATCTCACTGAAAAAATCCGCCCTATCCGCATGACAACTGTGGAGGCAGTCAAGGAGCTCGAGAGGCTTGAGGTTGTTCCCGACCTGGTTTATGTCGATGCGTCCCATGATGAGGAAAGTGTTTATGCAGATTTAAAAGCTTATTTTCCCTTAATTAAAGGGCATGGGGTCCTTTGTGGAGATGATTGGGGATGGGGAGGGCCAGAAGCTGGATTTCCCGTTCGCAAAGCAGTCGAGAGATTTGCAAGAGAGAATCGTTTGAAAATCAAAGTGCCCAACGGCTGGTTTTGGGTGCTTGGCGAAGAAAAAATCTACGATTGCTTTCTATTCTTCAATGAATTGGAGCTATTAAAAATTCGACTTGAAGAGCTTGATGATGATGTCGATTATTTTGTTTTAGTAGAATCAGCAGAGACATTTCGAGGTCATCCTAAACCCTTCATTTTTGAGGAAAACAAATTCAAGTTTCAGAAATATTTGCCTAAAATCATTCATATCAAAGTAGAAGAGAGAATGCCGCAAGGAATAGGTGTATGGGAGCGGGAAGCTTTTCAGCGGAACTGTATAGCCAGGGGGCTGATTTCCTGTCAGGGAAACGACATCATTTTGATTTCCGATCTCGATGAGATCCCTCGACGCACAATATTGCCCTTGATTCAGGAAAAACTAGATCAAGGAGCTTTTGGGCTATCCCTTGAAGAGAAAATTTATTTCTTTCAACTTAACCGCCGAACGCATTCCGGATTATCTTGGGATAATGATCTCTGGTTTGGGACTGTAGCAACAACTTATGGAAATTTTGTTAAGCATGGGGCAGAATCGATGCGAATTCAGGGGCGGACGCAATCACTTGAAAAGATTGTCAATGCAGGATGGCATTTTACTTACATGGGCAATATCGATGGTGTTAGGGCTAAAATTCAAAGTTATTCGCATGGCGACGGAGATATTTCTACGTTGACAGAAGAGGCGTATCAAGGTTTTCTCAACTCCCACCCAGCAATTCCTGTTGACGAATCGTTCCCTCAATATATCAGGGATAATTTAGAGTATTACAGATCTATAGGATTCATCGGCGAATATTAAATTTATTCGGATAGGTTCATATAACGCAAATCTATTAGATGTTTATTTTTCATAACTTTATTTTTCTTAATATTTATAAACTCATTACACGCCGTAACTATAACAATAAGGTCATTAACTGACATGATATCATTGAGAGAGTCAGTATAATTAATAGTTAAACGAGGGTAGTGTTGTTTAAAACAATGATTCGCTAGAGGGTCATAGGCACTAATATTGGTATAGCCTTTTTCTAACAATCCGGAAATGATATGGGCAGCTGGTGAATCTCGTACATCGTCAGAATTAGGCTTAAATGAAAGCCCTAATATTCCTATCCTGATATTTTTATCTGTAGCAAATGTCCAAATTTTTGCTGTGGAATGTTTTTTGATCAAATTATTTACAGCAAGTGTAGCCGATAACATGCTATTAGGATTAAGATATTTTTCTTTAGTTATATTAAACATCGCTTGAGTATCTTTTGGCAAACAGTACCCACCAAAGCCACATCCAGGGTATACATATTTTGTCATAGGAGCCGGTTGCCCAAACCATCTTCTATCTTCATGTAAAATATTAAAAGCGCGCCTTACGTCTATTCCACCAATCCCATCAGCTATCATAGACATTTCGTTTGCATAGCTTATCATCGTTGCCAACATAGTATTAGACAAATACTTAATAAATTCCGCTGTATTAAGAGATACAATATGCAATGGAGCGTTAAAAGGCTTATAAACTGCTTGCATCCAATGAATAACCTTATAATCGTCTGGATCAACACCGATAACGATCCTATCTGGATTCATAAAATCATCTAAAGCTGTACCTTCTCTTAAAAATTCTGGATTACATACTAGGCCTATATCTTTACCTATTAAAAAACCCTTATTTTCAATATGTTTTTTTATTTTTGAGTGTGTTGTAGAGGGAGGAACTGTAGATTTTATGACCAATACTTTATATTCATCACAATATTTTAATATGTCATCTATTGCGAAATATATATATTTAAGATCAACATCTCCATTGTCATCACAGGGAGTGCCTACACATAGAAATATAATTTTAGAATTATTCACTGATTCTTTCAAATTATCATTAATTATAAAGGTTTTATCTAAATTGTAAAATAATTGTTCTTCCATATCAGCTTCAAAAAATGGAATCTTTTTATTTTTTAATAAAGTAGTTTTATTTTTGTCAGAATCAATACCAAAAACTTTAAAACCTTTACTAGCAAAACCAAGGGCAGCGGTTAGGCCAACAAATCCAAGACCTATTACTGTAATCATAAGTTGCCATTTTCTAATTTAATAAATTTTAAAAATTTACTAACCCCTTCTATTACATCGATTTCAGGCTCATAGTTTAATATATTTTTTGCTTTTTCTATTATGGGGCAACGTCGATTAGGATTATGAGTAAGATATTCTTTTTCCGGTGGAGTTGAGAATTTAATTTTACCTTTATAATTCAAATATTTCTTGCCTTGTTCTTTATATATTTCAGCAAATTGCAAGATGGTTATCTCTGGAGATTCTATTCCTATATTGAATATGTCAAATTTACCGTTCAGCATTATCTTAAAATATCCAGCTATAGCATCGGCTACATAGCAAAACGTTCTCGTTGCATAACCATCTGAAAAAATTGTGATATCTTTGTTTTCAAAAATAGATTTAGCAAAATCAGCTGGCACACGTTTGTCTTCTAATCTCATCCCAGGCCCAAAATTATTAAACGGACGTGCTATGCCAATAGGCATATGATATTTATTAGCAAATACCTCGCAAATAGTCTCTCCAAACCGCTTCGATTCATCATAGCAAGCTCTAGGTCCAATAGTGGATACATTTCCTCTATAAGTTTCAGGGGTGGGAATAAACTCAGGGGAGGGATCCCCGTAGATTTCACTACTAGAAAAAAACAGGAAACCTTTTAGGTTTTTATTGCAATAATAATCAAGCAATTTTCTTAGGCCCCATATATTAGCATCAATTGTTACTAGAGGGTATTGGCGGTAAAATGTTGGTGAAGCTATTGATGCCATATGAATAACAAAATCTGCATCATCTAACCCATTAATATCTTCTATATTATCAGAAGAAATATCGAATTTTTTGATTTCTAAAATCTTTTTACTTGATAATTTTTTAACCCAGTTTGGGGTATTAATTAAGAAATTATCCAATCCAATGATTTTTTTTATCCCTAATTTTCCGGAATAAATAACCAAAAAATGCATAATGTAATAGCCAAGAAATCCTGCACAACCTGTAATTAAAATAGTAGAATCTAGAAATTTACTTTTGCTAGATCCTATTTTATTATTAATATAACTTAAATCACTTTCTAAAATAGGGTTATGCATATTTTGTTAATTTATATCATTATTTATAATCTTGTAGAGAAGCTGAGAAGATAAAAATCAGTATCGGGAACAGCATGAATAATCCATAGGCGTCCTCCCCCCTATAAAAAAACTGAGAGTAAAACAGGTTTTAGATTTTCTGCCATGAAAAAATTAAAATGATTTTTTCGGATTGCTACGGGATGTGCAAGTTATATGAAAATATTGACTTGCAAAAAGCGATCTAATATGTTTCCTCTTTCTGTTTTCGGTAGGTGTTTTATATGAAAATTGTCATTCTTGCTGGTGGGTTAGGATCGCGAATTTCCGAGAAAACACATGACCGTCCTAAGCCTATGGTTGAAATTGGCGGGAAACCTATTCTTTGGCATCTGATGAATATTTACTCGGCATATGGGTTGAATGAATTTATCATTGCTTTAGGTTACAAAGGCGATGTTATTAAAGAATATTTCCTTAATTTTTCCTGTCTTAATAGTAATATATCAGTGGATTTACAAAACGGAGAAACAAAGGTGCATCGGAAAATATCGCATGATTGGAAAATCGATTTGGTAGACACAGGTCTTCACACGCAAACTGGTGGAAGATTGAAACGGTTGAAAGAATGGATTGGTTATGAAACGTTCATGATGACTTACGGAGACGGTCTTGCTGATATCGATATTTCAGCTTTGCTTGATTTCCATCGCAATCATAAAAAATTAGCGACAGTAACAGCTGTCCATCCCCCTGCTAGATTTGGTAGCTTGGAGTTTGATGGCGACCAAGTGAGCTGTTTTGCAGAAAAATCTCAAACGCAAGAAGGATGGATTAATGGAGGTTTTTTCGTCCTTGAGCCTGAGGTTCTCAATTATATTGAGGGAGATGATTCAGCTTGGGAATTAAAGCCTTTAGAACATTTAGCACGGGATGGAGAACTTTATTCTTATCGCCATAAAGGGTTTTGGCAACCCATGGATACATTACGGGAACAAAAACAATTAGAAGCTCTTTGGCAATCGGGAGATGCTCCGTGGATTATCGAACCAAAAATACATTTACAAAACTCTAGAGAAAATTTATGAACATAGATTCTGAATCAATATTACAAACATTTTTATCAAGTCATGAAAAAGGCTACCCAGCGCACCACTTTGTCAAAACGGGATTTATTCCCACATGTCAGGTATGCAACTCGAAAAAACTCCATACAATATTAGACTTGGGTCATCAGCCTCTCTGTGATTCTCTTCTGAACAAAGAAATGTTAAATGAACCGGAAAAAACTTATCCGCTAAGGATGATATGGTGTGAAAATTGCACGGGATCTCAGATTGATTATTGCGTAGACGGCAAAGTAGTTTATCATCCTACTTACCCTTACCGAAGTGGGATTACCAAAGAGCTGGCCGAATATCAAATGAATATCTGTCTTTCACTGATTGCAAAATATAGACTGAAATCGGAGGATTTAGTCATAGATATTGGTTCCAATGATGGAACACTTCTAAGTGGCTTCCAACGAGAAGGCATTCGAGTGCTTGGGGTTGAACCTACCAATATAGCTGCTGTAGCCCAGGAAAATGGGATTCCTACCATCCAATCTTTTTTCGATATTGCGGTTGCCACAAAATTAGAAAGTAAATATGGCTTAGCAACTGTGATTACAGCCACAAATATGTTCGCTCATATGCAGACTATTGGTGAGGTTATTCAAGGAATCTACCATTTGCTTCTGGATGGAGGTGTTTTTGTCGCAGAAACCCATTATTTATTAGATGTCATTCAGGGTGGGCAGTTTGACACTATTTATCACGAGCATTTACGCACCTATTCATTAGCTTCGTTGATCAAACTATTTGAACCCTATGACTTTACTGTGACAGATGTTGAGAGAGGAAGTCGATATGGAGGAAATATTCGCATCCATGTCACCAAAGGTAAGGGTAGAGTTGTAGAGCCAACTGTTGCCCAATTACTCCAACTAGAAAAAGAAGCAAAACTTCATAAACTTGAAACTTATCTCCAATTCGGGAAACGCGTTCAAAGGGCTCGTCTAGACTTTTTAGATTTTCTTATTCAAACCAAAAAAATGGGAAAACATATTGTAGGAAACTCTTGTCCAGGGCGTTGCTCAACGCTTTTGAACTACTATGGCATAGATACAGCTCATATCCCTTATTTAGCCGAACAACCCACTTCTTTAAAATTGGGGATGTATCTTCCAGGTAAACATATCCCCGTTGTGAACAATCAAGTTCTTATTGATGAACAGCCTGACTACGTTATATTAATGGCGTGGCATTATGCTCAACCGATTATGGAACAATTAAAAGCTCGCGGGTTAAAGTCAGATTTTGTGATACCTTTACCTGATTTCCAGGTAATTAAGAACACAAAAGTATGATACGCATAGGCATTATTGGCTCGGGTTTTGGATTATATGGATTATTGCCGGCTTTTCACTCGCTTTCTAACTGCCGAGTAGTCGCCTTCTGCGGTAACTCTTCTCCGCGGCTTTTGAGAGTCATCCAAGAGCTATCCCTTGAGAAAGTTCTTCAGCTTTACCAAAATTGGCAAGAAATGTTGTCTTGTGAGCAACTCGATGCAGTAGCTATAGCAGTTGTCCCAGCAGCTCAGTATCAAATAGCCAAAATGGCACTAGAAAAGGATATTCATGTTTTCGCTGAAAAGCCGCTGACAGCTCAATTAACTGATGCTTATGCATTAGTAAATCTTGCGAATCGCAAAAAGCTAACACATGGTATTGATTTCCTATTTCCTGAGATCGATGTATGGCAAATAGCTAAAAAGATGCTGAATGAAAAAAAATATGGGGACATACGCCATGTGGCTGTAAATTGGGATTTTCGTAGTCATGATATTAGGCAAAAAATTTCTTCCTGGAAAACGGATTCAAGCTTAGGTGGCGGAGCGCTTGCGTTTTATTTTTCTCATGTTTTGTATTATCTGGAATATTTTGTTGGCGCTATTTCCAGACTAAAAAATCATTTTGTTTATTCTCCAGATAGCCTCAATGGCGGTGAAGTTAGCGTGGATTTAGATTTAGAATTCATTGGAGGGGCGACGGGTGTTGCTCATATTTCTTGTGATAGCGATCAAATGCGGCATCAACTTATTTTTACCTGTCAATCAGGACGGATATTGTTGGAAAATCAGCAGAATATAACCGAGAATTTTATTTTGAAAACTACAGATAATCAAGGGATTGAAACTATCATTACGTCTCAAGATCTGACTCCTGGTAAAGGCCCGGATAAGGATGAACGGGTTCTCATTGTCAAGCGATTGGCCAAAAGATTTATCGATGCCTGTATACGAGAACAGCAGATGACTCCTTCATTTGTTGAAGGAGCCCGTGTTCAAGAATTAATTGAACAAGCAAGAAAAAATCTCAATGTGAATCATGAGAATATTATTAACCTGAATAATGAGTTTCTTTCATAGTATCTTGCCCTATCTTTTGGGCGCTTTGTGCAAATTTTGGCGCGTTCATAGGTGCCTCCAGCTATTGAACGCGCCAAAATTTGCAAAAATCACCTCAAAATCTACGGCAATCTACTATAAAATAAACCCATTATTCAGGTTATTAGTTATTTATGAAAGATATCCCCAGAACTCTACCAAAATTTTTATGGTATTACTTTAAGAGAGCTAAACTTGGTTTATTTAGTCTCATAGCTCTTGTTTTGATTTGGGGCTCTACTGTATCACTCAATCCCTACGCTCTTAAATTGTTTATCGATGGAATGAGCAAAATAGATTCCGAAAATGAGAATTTAATTCATTGTCTATGGTTTCCAGCTCTATTTTTTGTTTTATTAACCGTTGCCACAAGTATTATTCTCAGACTTTATGATTGGACCATGCTCAAAGTATTCCCGCGAATAAAAAGCGAAATCATCGCTGAAATGTTTGCTTATTTAGAAGGACATTCTTATAGCTATTTGCATCACAACTTTCTTGGGAGCTTGGCAAATAAAATAAACGACATTTCAAAAGGTGCTATTACCATCGTACATTATATCATTGACCAGTTTTGCGCGCGTATCTTCTCATTCATGATTGCTGCACTAACGATGTTTCTTGTACACCCATCTTTCTCGGTCTGTTTAATGATTTGGTGTGCTTGCGTAATCAAAGTTTCAACGATCTTTTCCAGAAAAGCTCAAAAACACTCTGAATCTTTTTCACAGGTTCGTAATCATGTTGCAGGCAAAGTTGTCGACAGTATTTCGAATATCCTTAACGTCAAATTATTTGCTCGCGAAATTTATGAAAATCGCGTTTTATCCAGTTCTCTAGATGCAATGGTCTTAAAAGAACGGAGCTTACAATGGTTTCTTTTGAAAGTGAAGGTTTTTTATGGAATAGCCATTACAGTGTTGACAAGTAGCATGATATTGTTAATCACTTACGAGCGCTCGCTAAATAATTTAACCATAGGAGACGCTGCCCTCATTCTTATTTTGACTCTTTCTTTAATCAGAGATGTTTTTATTATTACCAATCAATTAGTTGCCTTTTCTGAAGAAGTTGGTATTTGTAAGCATACCCTTTCCACCATCCTCTCTCCTTATGAGCTTACAAATGCGCCAAATAGCTCAATTTTGCAAGTGACTTGTGGAGAAATCTCCTTTGATCGGGTGCATTTCAAATATACAAAGGGGCAAAACCTTTTCGTAGACAAATCTGTCACTATTTTTGGAGGGTCAAAAGTAGGACTTGTAGGTCTTTCTGGTAGCGGTAAAACAACTTTTGTCAATCTTCTCCTTCGTTTTTATGACATAGAATCAGGCAAGATCTGCATCGATGGTCAAAATATAAAAGAGGTGACGCAAGAATCGTTACGCGGCCAAATTGCAATGATCCCCCAAGATCCAGTCCTTTTTCATCGTTCCCTCATAGAGAATATCCGTTATGGGCGTCTAGATGCAACCGATGAAGAAGTGATCGAATGTGCAAAAAAAGCGCATTGTCACGAATTTATTTCAAATCTCAAAGAGGGTTATGACTCTTTAGTAGGCGAGCGTGGGGTTAAACTTTCAGGCGGCCAAAGACAATGCATCGCAATTGCGCGGGCGATGCTAAAAAACGCTCCTATTCTGATTTTCGATGAAGCGACATCTTCATTAGACTCTGTAACAGAAAGCTATATTCAAAAGAGTCTACCAGCTTTAATGGAAAAAAAGACAACCATCATCATCGCACACCGTTTGTCTACCTTACAGTACATCGATCGAATTTTAGTTTTTAATGAGGGTGCAATAGTAGAAGATGGGATTCATTCTCAACTAATAGACTTAAATGGGTATTATAAAACTCTTTGGAACATGCAAGTCAACGGCTTCTTGAATGAATCCCAACTCTTCAAAGTTAGCAATACTTAGAGGGAGTTGCAAAACTCAGGTTCTGTCGATTTTCGGGGTTATACAACTATGAGTTATTGTCATGAATTGCAGGAAAAGATTTAGCATATTCCATTAAATCAAATTGAGATAATCCAGGATAAATATTGCTGAGTAAATATTCATACAATTCGGCTAGTTTGTCCAAATCAAATCCACTGCGTATTCGATATAATATTGCATTATTTAAAGCTAGATTGCAGTAGTAAATAGCCTGTTCAAAAGATGGTGCGGGAACGAGCAGAAGTCCATAATGACTTAAACGGGTTGTTTGGGTTACTGAGAAGGATCCTCTACACATTAATTGGTGAACGCCAAGCGGTAGAGTAGGGTAACAAGTAAAGTCGGGAGGTTCTCCTGGATGTTCTATACGGCCATAAAAAGGGCAAATGCCTGTAGCAAGTGCGGTAAGAACAAGATCTTCAGGAGCAATAGTGACTACGCAATGGTCTTTCAGCCTCTCATATTCCTTTACAATATGAAGTGCTACATCGGCTGAAAATAACATACCATAACCGAGTAGCCACCAACATTGCTCCCATAAAGGGCCTGTAAACATACTTTGATGATGCGTTTCCGCATACTCATTGAGTGCGTTTAAATTCACAAAAGCGCTGACGTTCGTTCGAAAAAAATGGGTATACTCCGGAAGTAACTTTTCGATTGCAGCAACAGTCTTACTCACTGGAATTCCGCCATTTTCACACGAATCACTTCCTACTCCTACATAAATGACATTTCCCTCAATCCAAGTTTGTTCAGAAGATCCTTCTCTTAAGTTTGTATGTTGCACAAAATAACAATCTATATTGGGGTGGCTGTTCATGTATTGTTCCCATACTTTTTTTGCTAGTAGCCAGCGACAGTTTGTATAGTTATTAAGATTAATCACTTCGTCAGGCTGGATCACAATCAAAACGGCAGTGTGGGCAGGCTTTCTCTCTGTTGGATTGAGAATTTCGAATGCTTCAGGTTCCCAGTCTCTTTGGCCAGTCGAGATAGGTTGTTGAGGCGTATTTTTTTTCCTTTTTTTTGATTTTTTATGCTTGGCAAGTTGAACATAGGTAGAAGGGGTTCTCTCTTGATGACATATTGAAGAGAAGGATAAGAGGAGAAATAGAGCGCAAATGCACCCTAAAAATCTAACGATCATGACATGATCCTATCATTTACTTGACATAAAGAATATAAACAGTAGAAAATCTTTAGTCAAGTGTAGCCTAAAAGAAATTTCTGGCTGAAGAGAAAATAAGTTGCAATTCCCTCCAATGGCCAAAGTCCAGTTATAGGTAAAAATTTATGGGGAAAATACTTTATGCTGAAAATGATGCAAAAGTTGGTTTTTGGCTGTGTTGGCTATACAGCAAGTTTTCGGTGTACATTCTTACATCGCTTTTTTTCATCACATTCGGTTTTACTCATGCTGAAAACAGCAATACATCAAGTGCTATCCAGTTGATCAAATCTAACCAAAAGAAACGCAGACATGATCCACACAATCCACCTCAAACCAACATTCCTCGCAATGGGAAAATTCGTTTTTTAACATTCCACTATAACCAGCCAGAACTGATTTTTTTGCAAAATCAAGCATTTAAAGCGTTTATTCAAGATGACTATGAAATGATTGTCTTCAATGACGCGGCAACGGATGAAATGGCACAACAAATTCAATTAGCTTGCGAAAAAGCAGGAGTGCATAGTGTTCGATATGAACAACATTGGCATGAGACGAATCTGCTTAACGCACGAGTTCGTTCGTGGTTATCTAATCCTGCCATTTCTTTTCGGGATCTTCCAGACATCCCGAGTAATATGCTTGCTAATGGAAGCGTTAGGCATTGCCATGTTATTCAATATGCTCTCGACAACTTTGGCTATCAATATAATGATATTGTTGTCATCTTAGATGGGGACCTTATTCCAATTCGCCCTATTTCTGTAAGATCCTTATTACATAACGCAGTGATCGCAGGTTCCTTTAGGGGAAACTTTCTCTATTTCTGGGTCACATTTATAGCGATGGACATGCTAAATTTACCAGATAAAGAAGAGCTGTTTTTTTCCATAGATGTGATCAATAATGTCCTTCGCGATTCAGGTGCACATAGTTATTATTATCTTCAGCGTCATCGAGCGTTGCCAAGAAAAATTTTTCAAGCTATTGAAAGTCATAATCTTTCATCTCGGGACCTTGAAAGCTTAAAAGCAAAACATAGGTTTACTGAATCCGAGTACCAGCTCATCAAAACAATCATTGAGTCAAATCATCAAGTCGATTTTCAAGTAGAAAATCACTTTCTTCATCTTCGTGCCAGTCGAAGCGATGAAGTCATGCGCACTAAGTTGCCAATTGTAAAAGAATTTGTATTAAATCGGATTGCAAATTTTCAAAAAACAGGTAATATCGAATAATCAAGAGGGAATTGCAACATTCTAATCAGGACAAAAATTTAAGATGAGAGACAGTTCACAAACTAAGCTTCTGTCGATTTTGGGGTTCTTTTGAGCCGAATTTTAAATTCTTTACGATCATTTGAAAATGGAATGAACAATGATAGCGACTGAAAATACAATCCTGATCACCGGCGCATCTGGACTTGTTGCTACGGCCCTAATAGAAGAGTTAAAAAATTGTGGATATAATAACTTAGTTTTATGCACACGAGAAGATTGCGATTTGAGGAAATTCGAAGCTGTAAAAAGGGTGTTTCATCAAGCACAACCTGATATTGTATTCCATACTGCTGCTGCAGTGTACGGTATTGGAGGTAATGCTATTAAGAAAGGCTCTATTTTTTTAGATAATATCCTCATGAATACCCATGTCATCGAAGCAGCCCGAGAAGTCAAGGTGAAGAAGATCATTGCTATGGGCACTATTGCTGCTTATGCAGATACGAATGCGGTTCCGATAAAAGAAGAATATATTTGGAATGGTTCACCCCACTCTTCCGAAAGTAGTTATGGGCATGCAAAGCGAGCAATGTTGGCGCAGCTTCTCGCTTATTATGAAAATTATGGGATGGATTTTGCTTATATTATTTCCACAAATCTGTACGGAAGCAATGATAAATTTGACACCCAATTTGGTCATGTTATTCCATCACTTGTTCGAAAATGTCATGAGGCAAAATTAAATGGTCATAAAGCTGTTATATGGGGCGACGGTTCTGCAACTAGAGATTTTCTGTACTCAAAAGATATGGCCCGTGCTCTTGTCTTAATCATGAACTCGTTTACTGGCGCTATCAACGTTGCTTCCGGTCGCAAAACCTCTATTCGAGAAGTCGCAGACGTTTTAACAGATTTGTATCAAATGCAAGATGGGATTGAATGGGATAAAGCAAAGCCGCAAGGTAGAATATTTTGTGAGATGGACCTTTCACATTTACGCGCTCTTGGATTTAGACCTTTGTACTCAATGCGAGATGGATTGAAAGAAACCGTAGAATGGTATCAATTGAATTTCGATAAAAATTTGGTAAGGCTTTAATGTTAATGGCTAAAGCAAAGCTTGCGATTATCAGCAGTTATGATGAACTTTGTGGAAATGCAAGTTATACAAAGGCATTAGCTGATGCATTATCTGAATATTATGATGTGTCTGTAATTTCATTAAATGTTGAATTATTAAGAGAGGGTTCTTCTAAGGCGGTTTTGTTACACGTTAGAGAAATTTGCGAAAAAGTAAAGTCTTTTGATTGTGTGAATATACAATTCGAGTCAGGTTTGTTTGGGACTTTGCCAAAGGATGCTAAAAAAACCTTTTTCCCCATTGCAGAATCTTGCAAGAATTTGGTCATAACGATGCATCGTTATGATCCTAAAATGAAATATCCTCGCGCTAGAGTTTTGCTGAAGTCTATTTTAAAGATGCAGTTAAGGGAATGTTTGGGTTCGCTATTTAATACGGCCATGGCAAATAAGGATTCGTCCGTGTACGATAAGGTCATTAAATTTTGCAAAAAAAATAAAACCCCCATTATCATTCATACTCAGAGGCATCGAAAATCCATAAGTGTTGGTTATAATTATGAGCTCGTTTTTGATCATCCCCTTTGTTTTTACAACCAAAGTCAAATCGAAGCGATGCAGAAACAATGGACTAGAGAGAAATTCTGTCAGAAATATAATTTCCCTCAAGACAAAATCTATATCGGTATCTTTGGATTCATCTCTGCATATAAAGGATACGAGACGGCGCTGAAAGCATTATATCATTTGCCTTCAAATTATCATCTTGTCATTTTTGGGAACCAACATCCTCATTCAATTCAGATTAATGAACAAATAAATCCTTATATAGGATTAATTCTGAAACAAATACATAAGTTAAAGATTAAGTCGCGGGTGCAATTTTGTAGAATAATAAATGATGATGATCTTTTGATAGCTCTATCTTGTTGTGACTTTAACTTGCTTCCTTATTTAGAAGTAAATCAAGGAGGATCTGGAATAGCAGCTTTATCCTTGGAAACAAACTCCAAGGCTATCTTCTCTCAAAATAAAGCATTTATTGAATTAGAAAAATATGCAGCAAATGCATTTAAAATGTTTGCAATCGGAAATGATATCGAATTAGCTAATGCAATATTGAACTATAATGAGATGAATTTTGTTGAAAACTTAAAAAAGTTCCATCAGAAATTTAACATTCAAACCAGCGTGAACTTGTACAACAGGTTACTGTCTCGAAATTATGACATCGGGGCACCAGAAATCAAAACAAGTATTTG
>Ga0206843_10077_pt1 | contig 34500 bp, 28 predicted proteins | sample Alteio_BWOrgCont_21_FD_152869 | JGI IMG/M metagenome (GOLD analysis project Ga0206843, IMG submission 152869) | Enriched cells from forest soil in Barre Woods Harvard Forest LTER site, Petersham, Massachusetts, United States -... | ecosystem: Environmental > Terrestrial > Soil > Temperate forest >...
AATATCTATCAGTAAGGCTTGGTCGCTGTGACTAACAATGGTAATTTTTGACATCGATGATATGCCCAACGAGAAAATAGTATGAAAGTCAATCCTAATGCGCAGAAATATTAGCCGTCAAGCTACCAGACATACTCAGAAGATATCCAAAGCATTTATTTTTTTATGACATATGCATAAGAAATGAGTTATGGCAGACAGAGTGGCTGTTGCGCCAAGATGAAAGAATATTTTAACTTGGCGCATTACGCATCTTAGCCTTGTCAATTGAAGCTGATGTTACAGCAGCTTCAAACTGCACTTCATTTATTGAGAGCGTCTTTAAAATGACGTAACCAACCACCTGACGACGATTGCTCTTTAGAAGGTGAGGGTTCTTGTTGACCTATGGCTTCTATGTTGTTGCGTTTATTAGGTTCTCGTTTTTGAGCATTTTCCATTTCATTGAGCATTACAGTGAGAATATCGCGCTCTTGTTCTCTGCTCTTTACTTGATGCTGAAGTTCAGCAAGTGCTGTTTTTAGTTCTTCCGTTTCTTGCACTTTAACGTCCAATAAATTACTAATCCGCGAAAATTCTTGATGTATTGATTTGTTCTCTCTAGCTTTATCAGCCAGTATGAGTCCTTGGGCGGTAAGTTCAGCTTTCAGATCTTCTGTATCACGTGCTGCACGTTCTAATTCCCTCGCTTGTGCCGACAAGAATAAGTTCTTTTCCTGGGCTTGTAAAAGCAAATCTTGTAGCTCCAATACCTTCTCCATCAAGGATTTAATGTTCCATTGTGGGGACAAGCCCTGTTCTGGAGCACTGTTGGCATTTACAGTGAAATTAGCATCTGCCATGGTATTAAGTATCATTTCCTAATTAATATGCTATTTTTCTATTCCCAGGTCTCATGCTTATCAATCAACCTATACGGCTATGTATGAATTGTGAGCATGGTTTAGCAAAGAATTTATCCTTTTAATATGAGCAATTTAAGAATCGTAAAAGGGGAGGTATTTACTCCTAACAAAGTGGAAATTCGTGATCTTTTCATAGAAGAAGGCTTGGTAGATTTTGTTTCCACACGAGATAGCCAGAATTTTGCTACCACGATTAATGCACATAATTGTTATGTTACACCTGGTTTATTCGATTTACAGGTGAATGGCTCTCAAGGATGCGACCTTTGGGCTGAACCTGATGCCCAGCAATTTGCTAGTTTGTGTGCCGACATGCTAAGAGCTGGAGTTACCGCATTTTTACCAACTTTGATTACAGCGGACATTCAGCACTTGTATAAAAATGTCAATTTTCTCGAATCTATGGGTGTTGGTAAGAATATTTGCCCAGAGCTAAATCAATCTATAGGTGAACAATTTGGTTTAAAACTCAATGCTAAAGGGAGCCGAGAATTAGTTCATTTGCCAGGCATACATCTGGAAGGGCCGTATTTATCGAAGCAAAGGACAGGTGCCCATCCACGGCAATTTATTAGACCTATAAATATGGTTGAATTCGCTGAATTAATGAGTCCTGCCATTAAGCTAGTTACTTTAGCGCCTGAATTAGCCGGTGGGAAATTGGCTATAGATTATTTACTCAAGCATGAAATTATACCTTCACTTGGACACTCAGATGCGACATATAAGCAGGCTAAACAAGCTTTCGATGCCGGAATATCAATAGTTACGCATATTTTCAACGCTTTGCCACCTATTCATCAAAGGCAACCAGGTGCTGTGGTGGCAGCTTTGTTAGATGAAAATGTTTACTGCTGTGTCATTTGCGATGGATTACATGTTGACCCTGAAATGGTCAAACTTCTGCTAAAAATAAAGGGGAAAGATCGAGTTATTTTAGTCACTGATATTGCCCATATCGGCACTACAGGTGGTAGCTTGCTTGGATCATCAATTAGACTCTCTACAGCAATAACTAATATAGTAAACTGGGGCATTGTAAACTTTTCGGAAGCTATTCAAATGGCAAGCTTCAATCCCGCCAGAGCAATGAATCTAGATAATATGATTGGTCAAATAGGAAAAGGACGACGTGCAGATTTAGTTATTTGGGATAAAAAATCATTCAAAATTAAACATGTAATTGCAAATGGTATAACTGTTTTTTAAGAGGTTGTTTGTTATGTTAATAAAAAAGTTTGATAGAGAGTCTGCGCTAATACTTACTACTGCTTTTGCTCTTTCTCTTTCTCTTACTATGTTCAATCCGGCTTTAGCTCAAAGCGTTAACAATACAACCACTGCGAAAAAGGTTTCTAAAGCCTCCGCTACCAAGACGAAGACTAGAGTAACAAAATCTATTGATGTTACTATCCCACCTATTCAACGCCGGAAAGGCAAAATTTCTGATGAAGACGCAAAAACGGCTGGCCAAAATGCAAATAAATTTTATCGCATAGCTGAGCAAAAAGAAAAAACCGGCAAGCTGGACGAGGCTAAGCAATACTATTACAAGGCGGTTGTATCTAGGGCACAAGTATGGGGCGAATATGATCCAGCAGTTGCTAAGATTGCCTTAAAAATAGGGGAGATTGAGCTTAAACAAAAACATCCCAACGCCGCGCGCACATGGTTTAAACAGACTTTAAAAGCTTTTTCTAAAAGATATGGATCTGGGGATTATGAGTTGATCCCTGTATTGACAATGTTAGCTAAATTAGAAATTGGTGAAAAAGATCATGAAGCGGCTACTTCCTATTACCAGCATATTCTTTTATTACAAGAAAGACAACTTGGTGAAGAAAACCCCCAAATAATTCCTACCCGCATTTCTTACATACAAGAATTAATAGCAGATAAAGATCCATCCGAAGCCGAATTAGCAGCCCAAAAAGCTATTGAAATTGAAAAGAAAGCACGTGGGGCGGCTAGCCCCGATTTGCCTAAATTTGAACAGTTATTATCCACTGCTCAAACGGCTAGAGCGAGCAAGAGAAGTCAGTGAATTTTCGTATGGTCCAGGCAAAAGTTGGCTTGCCTTTGTTTTCAAACTTTGTCCTTCGAAATTCAAGATTACATTAGCATTGTGTGCGTAATCGATAATAAGTTGTCTGCAATTGCCGCAAGGTGACAGAACTGGATAGTCTTCATCTATTTTTTTTACTGCGACTATAGAAATAATATTTTTATCGCCGTTCGATATAGCGCTACCTATGGCAACTGCTTCAGCACATGGTCCGTAACCGCTAGATTTTATATTTACCGAAGTATAGATCTTTCTTGATTCAGTCCTTAAGGCGCATCCTATTTGATGCTTGATCGGATGGAAATTTGCTTTTAATATATTAACAGCCGCTTCAATTAGCTCTAGGTCGTTTTTATCTAATTTATCAAAAGAAATAGCCCAATGATCTTTATGATTAGTTTCTGTCATTTATTATGTCCAATAACGCAGTTTAAACCCTTGTTTTCCTAGAATAGCATGTCTTGCGAAAGTGCGAGAAAGGACTCTTCAGTAGCAATAAATCGGAACCATAGTTATGGACGGAAGAAATTATCTGGCAACCTGAGATTAGTGCGCACATTTTGCCAGGTTGATTCGGACCAAATTTTACCGTCTATATAATCTTCCCAGAATATAGGTAAATAAGTTTTTGGATCTACGTAGATACGTTTTAGCAAAAGTAACTTTGTTGGCTGCGCTGAAGAGTACATGTCCAAAACATAGGTTGGACTATTGAATTTATTTGTTTGCCTCGCATCGATAGTATTTAGGCTTAAATCGCCTTGCTTAAGCATATTTTTCAAATAAGCAGCCAATGAATAAAAATCTGTATCAGCCATGGGAAAACCGTTTATTGCTTTAGCCATATCTGAATCAATCGATACAACTCCACTGAAATATTTCAACAAACCGCCCAAATGTCCGTGTATTTTGCCATCTTCTGCCAAAACTGCTAGCGATCCTTTTCTAGATCCTTGTTTGACTTCAAGTTTTAAGAGTTTTGGTTTGTGAAAATAAAAAGTGCCTTCTTCATTGACGGTTTGCCTTTCTTTGTACACTTTCATTGTGTAATCAGCTGAATAAGCTGATAGATTAAAGGCGGCATTGAGCATTTTATCTATGAGAGCACAGCCATTTTGAACGCCATCACTTATTACTGCACCAGGCGCAAGTTTATAATATTTTTTCGTTGTCATGAAGTTGCTCGCCTGTCCATCAACTTCTAAGTTGCAAAAAATTGTCGGGCAAGCAACAAGTCCACAGAGCAAAAGAATATTTATTGTAAGCGATGCTGAAATGCGACAATAAGCGTTCATTCTAATTAACATTTTTTTGACTCGTTTATGCATAATATTGCCAAATACTTGCTAAAATCTGGCAGTTTGTAAGCTCTAACTAATTAGAAAAATTACTGAATGGTGTAAATTAGTCTTGATTTTGATAACTTTCATTTCCGGGTATTGGTCAAATTAGTGACCAATATAGCACGTTCCATTTTGGCCTCAGTCTTATTCATATGAGTAAAGCTTTTTTTTACTGTTTTCTTGGCATTTACTTAACTGTTTTTCCAGTTACTTATGTCGGTGCTGATGAATTAAACTCTTTAACCGTGCGTCCAAAAGTTGTATTAGCTTTAGGTGGTGGTGGCACTCGTGGTGCTGCCCATATTGGTGTATTGCGGGTATTGAAAGAACAAGGCATTCAGGTGGATGCCATTGTTGGTACAAGCATGGGAGCCCTTGTTGGCGGACTTTATTGTGCTGGCATGAATCTAGATGACATTGAGCAAATCTTTTATCACGGAAAGTTGGCCCATGCTTTTGACACCGTGCCTATACCGGTAAGATTGGTGCTCATACCGGTCCTTTGTATCCCGCGATTATTTGGCTATCATCCGTATGATGGACTTTATAGGGGTAATAAATTTGCTAATTATTTAACTAATTTAGCGCCTCCAGACAAGCGACATATTGAAGATTTTCAACCTGTTTTCTGGGCGATTGCCACTAACTTAGTGGATGGGGAACCGTTTGCTATTAAAAAGGGTTGTGTAGGAAGAGCCATTCAAGCCAGTTCGGCTATACCCCAATTGCGCAAACCAGTTGAAATTGATGGGGCTTTACTTGTGGATGGCGGCATAGTGGAAAATTTGCCTATCGAGCATGCGTTAAAAATGAATTGCGACTATATTATTGCAGTTGATGTTGATGAGAAACTTGATCCGGTTCCTTTGAATACTTTTCGCGCTATCGGAAGTGTAGCTGCACGGGTGCTCAATATCGGCTTGAGTAGAATTGACAGTTATCAGAGTAAACTATCAACAACAGCTACAATAATTCATCCAGACATATGCGGTATTAGTTTGTTGTCTCTAGACAAAAACGATGCTAAAAGAGCCGTTATAGCCGGAGAAAAAGCTGCCCGGCAAGCCATTCCGACTATTAAACAACAACTTGCAGAACTATCACACCAAAAGAATGATCAAAAGATCGAACAATCGCTTTAAACTCAGATTTTCCAATCACGCCCGTCGCGATTAATTAATTTATTAGCCGCAAGCGGTCCCCATGTGCCAGCTGGATAATTTGGAAAGTCTTTTGGTTTTTCAGATTGCCAAACCTCCAAAATTGGCTGCACAACATGCCAACCAGCTTCGACATTGTCATCCCGCTGAAATAATGTCTGATCTCCCACCATGCAGTCATATATCAATGTTTCATAGCCTGTACTTGGTGAAGGACCAAAATAGTCTTGATAATCAAAATCCATTTGCACCGGACCCACCTGCAAGAGTGGACCGGGTATCTTAGCACCAAATTCTAGTGATATACCTTCATGAGGTTGAATGTGCATTATCAAATAATTTTCTACTAAATTTGATACGGTTGTGTTTCTAAATAGACATGAAGGTGGAGACTTGAATTTGATGGCAATCTCAGTTGTCCGTTTTGGCAAACGCTTACCTGTGCGTAAATAAAATGGTACGTCCACCCAACGCCAATTATCAATCATGAGTTTCATGGCTGTGAATGTTTCCGTGCTGGAATCAGGTGCCACTCGATTTTCAGTTCTATAGCCCGGCACAGGCTGTCCATCTATTTCTCCAGTCCCATATTGTCCGCGTACCACATTTGTGTGTACGTCTTCATAAGTCAAAGGACGTATACTATTTATTAATTCAGTTTTTTTGCTACGTACGACATCAGCATCAAAACAAGTTGGTGGTTCCATAGCAATAAAACTCAAAAGCTGGAACATATGATTAGGCACCATATCACGCAAATTGCCGGCTTTTTCATAAAAACCACCGCGAGCCTCTACTCCTACGGTTTCAGCCACAGTTATTTGCACATTGTCAATATAATGATGATTCCAGGTCGGTTCGAAAATACCATTGCCAAACCGAAAAACCAGTATATTTTGGACAGTTTCTTTTCCTAAATAGTGGTCTATACGATAAATCTGATTTTCTTTCAGAACAGTAAGTAGCTTTTTATTTAACTCATGAGCGGATTTCAAATCACGCCCAAACGGTTTTTCGATGATGAAATGTCGCCACTGAGTTTCTGACGCTTGGTGCAAATTAGCTTGGCTAGCTCTTTCGACAATAGTTTCAAAATAGTCTTCAGAGGTGGCCAAGTAAAACAAATAATTGCCCTGGGTGCCATGTTCTCTATCTACATTTGCCAGTAATTCTCCTAAATTGCTGTAAACTTTTGCATCATCAAAATTGCCTTGCAAATAATAGATACGTTCTTTAAACCAGTTCCAATGCTCAGCGTCGAAACGAGAAGCCGCATATTCTTTCGTTGAAGAAGTTAGGTCTTCGCGAAATGCGTCTGTATTTATTGGTGCGCGTGATAATCCAATAACAGCAAAATTCTCAGGCAATAGTTTATTAAGACGCATATTATAAAGCGAAGGTAATAACTTACGTTTTGTTAGGTCACCGGCTGCTCCGAAAATAATAATTGCACAAGGACCTGGCGGCATTTCGCACAAAGTAGAGGCTAAATTAATTGGATTAGTTACAGTCATTGTCATATTTTTGCCCTACAAATTTCTTCTATGGCTTCCTGAATGGCTGACAGACCATCACTAAGGCTGCCCCTTACGTGTAGTCTTACAACTCTTCGTTTGCGTTCACACAATACTTGATAATCACCAATAGCTTGAGCATTTTTTACTACTCCAAACGTATATTTTTTGCCTGGTATAGGTACATCAACAGTATCATCCGCAGTAATTTCTATAAAGATGCCTGTATTAGGACCACCTTTATAAACCTGCCCAGTTGAGTGTAAATAACGCGGACCAAAACCTAAACATGTTGCGGCCTTAAAATGATTACGCAGGAGCATACGGATCTTCTGCAATCTGCCTCGATTGGTTTCATTCATTGCAATATAAGCCAGTAAAGCAACATAGTCTCCCTTGCTTACATTGTTGATAAATGCACCTAATACTTCAGATAAAGATTTCGGATTACTAGTGATTTTAGTGATTTTTTTCCAGTTGTTTTCGTCCGCATATACATCAATTGCTGGCCGAGTATTGGACAAAGATAAAATTGGAGACTCTGCTTTAAGTTTGCCTGTTTTTTCATAATCGTCTGTTATTGCTCTTGTTTTTATCTTACTCGCTTCTACGTCTGGTTGATTAAAAGGATTGATACCCATAACAGAGCCTGCCACTGCTGTGGCAAATTCGAAGCGGAAAAATTCGGCAGCAAGATCGTATACATCATTTAATTCGATACGAATAACTGAAAAACCTGCTTGTTCTAGTTTCTCGATATTCTTATCTTGTATTGAATCAGACTGATTTTTTAGACGTATATAAATAAAGACTCTGTCTTGTCCATAATCCGAAAAATCCCCTAAATCTTCTTTGTCAATTGGAACTATTCCTTTGCCCGATTTGCCAGTGGATTCAGCAAGTAATTGTTCTAGCCATGCGCCCAATTCAGTAATTGCCGGACTGACTATAAAAGTAGTTTTGTCTTTTCGGTTGTTAGCCATGGAGCCCAATGTAATTCCCAGCATCGCTCCGGGATTTGATTCAATTGGATCATTTGTACTACAAGATTTTATCATTGATTTTGCTTTATCGAGAAAGCGTGGCAAATCTATACCTATCACCGCTGCTGGTATCATGCCAAAATCTGATAAGACAGAATAGCGTCCACCAATGGAAGGTAAACCATAGAAGATGTGACGAAAACCTTCTGATTTAGCTATTTTTTCAAGCTTCGATCCTGGATCTGTAATAGCAATAAATTGCTCAGCAGTTTTTTCACTTCCAAGCTGCGCTTTAACTTTTTCAAAAAAGTAATCTTTCAAAATATTGGGTTCAAGAGTACTACCGGATTTACTAGAAACAATAAAAAGTGTCTGCGATAAATTGATTTCTTCTTCTATCGCTTTAATCTGTTCGGGTACTGTTGAATCAAGCATATAAAATTTTGGAAAATCAGTTTTTTGTCCAAAAGCAGCAGCTAATACAGCCGGACCCAAACTAGAACCACCCATACCAATGAGCAATATATTTTTAAAGTTTGCTTTTTTTATGTCATCAACAAGATTTTTAAATTTGCTTAATTGTGCTATTTGTTCATCGACTATATTAAGCCAACCAAGCCACGAGCCTTCGTCTTGATTGGTCCAAAGACTAGCGTCCCCAGCCCACAACCTTTTTACTTTGTCCGATTCTCGCCACTCAAGGAGTTTTTTTTTTACAGTTTCAGAATCAACTTTTGATCCGTTACCAGCCATCTCAGCATATTTTGTTTTCAAAGTAGCCAATAATTCATCAAATGGATCAGAGAATAATTTAATTCCATCAGTTACTAATTGCGCACAAACCTTTTCTAAAGAAATACCAGCTTTCTCAAGACTGTTCAGCATTTTTTGTGCTTCTTCTAAATTGGGTTCTAAGGTTTTAGCAGCCTTACCATGATCGCGGAAAGCATCATAAGTAGCAGGGGGTATTGTGTCAACCGTGTCTGGACCAATTAACTCTTCCACATAATAAACATCCCTATATTTAGGATTTTTAGTGCTTGTACTAGCCCATAATAAACGTTGTGGCATGGCACCTTTTTTGGCTAAAGCTTGCCAATTAGGTAGGCTTATAAGGTCTTTGTAAAGTTGATAAGTTACTTTGGCATTTGCTATTGCTGTTTTGCCTAGCAAATTAGTCAAACTTTCCTTGGTGCTTTCTTCTTTTGCTGACTGTATTTTTTCATTAATAATCTTATCTACAGCTGAATCTATCCGGCTAATAAAAAAGCTAGCCACACTAGCCACCTTGCTAACATCTCCACCTTTGCTCGCGTATCGCTCAAGTCCTTTGACATAAGTTTTGGCTACTTTCTCGTAAACATTCTTGGAGAACAATAGCGTCACATTGACATTAATACCTTCAGCAATTAACTCTTCTAAAGCAAGGATACCTTCAGCAGTACCTGGTACTTTTATCATTATATTGGCACGGTCCACTTCTTGCCAAAGACGTTTTGCTTCTGCAACAGTTAGTTTGGTGTCTAAAGCTAAATAAGGCGAAACTTCTAAGCTGACATAACCGTCAAGCCGTTTTGTTTCATCATAAACTGGTTTGAATAAGTCGGCAGCTTTTTGCACATCTTCAACTGCTAATTTCTCATAAATCTGAGCTGACTTTAAATTTTCTTTGACTAAATTCCTTATCGAATCGTCATAATCAGCACTACTGCCAATGGCCTTATGAAAAATTGCGGGATTAGATGTCATTCCACGCAGCCCATCTTCTTTGATCAGTTTCTTTAGTTCGCCGTTGATCAGCATATCTCTTCTAATATAGTCAAGCCAAACGGATTGTCCGAAGTTTAAAAGAGATTTGATGGGATTTACTGCCTGTGCTGTTTCCACAATTATGCTCCTACTATTCTATATGCTCAATTATAGCCGCAATTATTCTCTTTGTAATGTAATGACATCACTTTGTTTAGCCACAATAACCAAGTCTGCCATGTTGACAAACAATCCAGTTTCCACGACGCCGGTGATGAGCTTCAAATCCTTATCTAGTTTACGTGCATTTTCAATTTTTGGAAATTGGCAATTCAAGATATAGTGATTGCTGTCAGTAATAATTGCTTTGTTATTGGAATCGAGTTTTAACGTGGCATTGCAACCATGCTGAGAAACGATTTGGCGAGTTAATTCCCAACCAAATGGCACTATTTCTAAAGGTAACGGCGTCTTGTTTCCAAGACAATCAACTAATTTGTGCTCATCTACCATAATAATTAGTTTCTTACTTGCCAGAGCAACGATCTTTTCACCCAGTAAGGCATTTCCTAGTCCTTTAACTAGGTTGAGTGATTTTAATTCAACTTGATCAGCTCCATCAATAGTTATATCTATAACCGGGTTTTCAGCAAACGTGGTTAATTGAATTCCGTATTTTTGAGCTAATGAACGTGATTGCTCTGATGTAGGTATAGCGAGTATTTTAAGTCCGCTAGCTACTTTTTTACCTAAAGCTTCGATTGCGTAGCTTGCTGTTGAACCACTTCCTAGTCCAACCACCATGTCATCCTTAATAAAGTCAATGGCAGCGTTAGCAGCCTCGAATTTTAATCTCTCAATATCTGACACTAATTAGCTCCGGTGACAAATGCCCCTATTTATGAGAAGTTATAGTTATAGGGCCAATGTTGATCATAATTGGAATAATTGGAAGTACTTACCAGTAATAGCCTAAAATTTAGATAGAAATATGGTAGTCAAGCATGTTAATCACAATCTTAATTATCAATATGCTTCAAAACAAGCCTATTTTAAAAAGTTTGATTATAACTTATTGTGAAAGTGGGAATAAGTTTGTAGGAGCGGGCAGGACATGATTAAATCCAAACAAGCCGTAATAGATGTTCAGGCAGATACAATTTCAGTTGCTAAACGAGCGGCAAATTGGCTTGTTGAACACTTACAAAAATCTTCTGTGGATAAGTTTGCTCTTTGTTTGTCTGGTGGACAAACGCCTCAGCTTTTATACAAAACTCTTGCTCAACCTGAATTTTCAAAACAAATTCCTTGGTCTAAAGTGCACCTTTTTTGGGGTGACGAACGTTTCGTGTCCAAGAGCAACGATTTGAGCAATTACAAAATGGTCAAGACGGCCTTGCTAGACCATATTTCAATTCCAGAATCTAATATACATCCTGTAAATACAGAACTAGCTGATGTCTACCAGGCTGCTTCTGCTTATGAAAAAGAATTACAGAACTATTATGGTAATAAGATTTTGGTACCGCATAGCTATTTATTTGATGTTACTCTGCTGGGTGTAGGTGGCGACGGACATACCGCTTCGCTGTTTCCTGGTAGTGATGTACTTAAAGAACAAAATGCCTGGGTTAAAGCAGTGGTAGGTGTAAAGAAGGAAGATAGAATTACACTCACTGTTCCTGTTTTAGAAAGCAGTAAAGCCGTTGCATTTTTAGCTACTGGAGCCGAAAAGAGCCCTATTATCAAACAAGTATTAAGTGGAGACGGGGACCTGCCTGCTGCTAGAATAAAGCCTGAGGGCAACTTATATTGGTTCCTGGATCAAACTGCCTATTTGAGCGGATCTAATTCAAAGTAAGCAGTGTATTCTTTTTATTTTCAATTTTTGCTTTACACCAAGCAAAGATGTTTTCATGGAAAAGAATATAATCGGCTAGGCTTTTAATAGCATTTACAAAATTATTGTTTGGACCAAGCTTGGCCACAGCGATTGGGAAGGCTTGTTTGAGTTGAAAATCAGCAGCTTTTAAATTACCTTGTTGATAATAAAGCAGTGCTAAACCATAAAAAGCTTTAGCTAAAAATAGCCCATGATGACCAACATAATTTCCTCCCCAATCAATTGCTTCTTTATACAGTTGTTCAGATTCTTTCAGCTTATTTTCTCTGCGCCATATATCAGCTAATAGTGCATTTGAATAAGCATATTCGGCCGCATTATTTAAACGATTCGTTTTTGCCAAATTGTACATTTGCTCGTAAATGTGTTCAGCCTGAGCAATATCACTTCTTTCACTGTATATATCACCCAGCACTTTTAAAGCTGTAATTTTAATTTCTATTTGATTATTGCTTTGGCTCATTTCTAAAACTTTTCGAGCAGATTGCTCAGCACTATTTAAATCACCAGATGCGTATTGAGCAAAAGCAATGTTTGCATAAAGTTCTGCCGGACTAATTGATTTATTGGCTGTCTCTATGTTTTGTAATTCACTAAGTCTTGTCAATGCCTCATTAAACTGCCCAGAAGCTAAAAGAAACTGTATAAGTGAAAACAATATCCTTGTATAGTCAGGCGAAGACTTACTTTTCTCTCGTCCAATTTCATTCAATTTATTTGTTAAAAAATCTCTTTGTTCTAATAGTTTTGCAGATAGTTTTTCGTTGGATTTAGCTTGAAAGAGCCAAAGTTTGTTATTATCGAACGATTTATCTGTCCAAGGCGAGCAGTAGGGCCTAATAATTGAGACTAGTGGACAGATTAAAAATATCAAGATAGCCAGAGAAATTGTCCCCAGCACAAATTGCCACTTATATGCAGAAAGAACACTAATTGTAGGCTTCTTTAAAACATGTGCTTTTTTTTGCCATTCTTGTTCTTTTGCTGTTGTTAACAGATCTAAATCTTGCCTAACCAAAAAAGCTGATTGATATCGTTCTCTTGCATTAGGACGCAATAATTTATTGGCTATTAGTTGATAACGATTTAGAAGAGGATGAATGGGCAATAACTGTTCTAATTCTGTCGGCGCTTTATGCTTTTGTTTATATGTTGTTTCCATAGCACTTTTACTGATAAAAGGTGGTTTGCCGCAAGCAACTTCGTACATCAAACAACCGAATGAATAAAGATCTGAACGCTCATCTATATTTTGCCCCAATCTTTGTTCAGGACTCATGTAGGGGGCATCGCCAAAAATTGGGTGTGTAGAGGAGCCATGTTGTTTATTGGTTTTAGTCATTCGGTCTATTAAACGCATAAAGCCAAAATCTACTATTTTCGGTTCATCAGTATTAAATTGATCATTAACTATAAAAATATTGCTTGGTCTGAGATCCCCATGTAAAATACCTCTTTCGTGAGCGTATTCAAGTCCTACTATTATTTGTTCGCACAACTTTATACATCTTTCTAAAGGTAATTTGCCAGCTTTGCTTAACAATGAGGATAAACTTTCGCCGGTTAAATAGTCACAAAATAAAAACAAGCCTCTATCACATACACACATGTCGTAATAACTGGCTATATTTTCATGATTGAGGGCTATAAAAGTTTTTGCTTGCTTGGCTAAAATTTCTAAGTCGGCTAAGTTATTAGCAGGCGAGCTTTTAATTAGCTTTAAAATGATAACTTTGCCGGTTTCAATGTCTTGGGCTTTATAAACATAACCCATACTACCCTCGCCCAAATACTCGAGGATTTGCCAGCGTTGGGCAATTATTTCTGCGATAATTTCATTTGCTGCTTGCATGTAAGTTGTTTGCTGTAGTTTTATTGTATCGTTTAATTATCCGCTGTATTTCTAACAACGCTGTATAAGTCGGTAAAACCCACAAAGTGTTGTTTGATTGGATTTGATCAAGAGCTACCCTAAAAGCGGAAGGTAATGATGGTACACAACTGATTTTGTTTTCTGGAATTCCAGCATATTTGAGACGTACAGCCATATCTTGAGCTCTTTGACCGCTAACGATAAACGATGCATTCATGCCAGATAGAACTTCAAAGTTAGCATCCCAAAGCCAAGAAACGTCGCGACCATCGGCAAAATTGTCGTTAATGGCAATAATTGCCTTGGCACATTGCGAATTGGCTAAAGATACAAGAGACTTACTAGCTCCAGCCGGATTTTTGATTAATTGAATTATTACTGTGCGTGAATTAATTGATAGTTTTTCTGAACGGCCGAACAAAGTTTCATACTTTTCTAGTCCTAACTTGATTGTTTCTAAATTAATACCCAGGTTAGACGCTGCCGCACCAGCAGCAGTGGCATTGTAGACGTTGAAGATGCCCGGTAATGGCAAATTAACTGCTATATTCTCATCTTTGGTGTTAACTACAAATGTTGAAGAGTCCGGAAATAGCTGTATTCGATCAGCAAAAAAATTGAGTTGAGGTTGGCCATAACCGCAGTTTGCACAATGCCAAGCATTTGGCGATATTTCGCTTGCAGAATAAGAAATCTCATTACCACATTTAGGACAATATGAGATTTCCGAATTAGCTTTATCTGATCTGTAATTCAAACCATAAAAAATTTTGTCAGTTGAACAGGGTAAATTGCAAACATTTGGATCATCAGCATTTAAAATAGCTTGCGAATGCTTTTCTTTAATACCTTCCATAATCAGCCTTGCCGTTTTATCCAACTCACCAAAACGATCTAACTGGTCGCGATATAAATTAGTTACTACAATACTTTGGCAATTAATGGCTTTGGTTAATAATGGCAAAGCTGCTTCATCTACTTCCAATAAACCGAAATTATTCGTCAATGTAGCGTTCCATTTAGCTGCTTGCACGAATGCTGCAATAATACCTGGAATTAAATTAGCTCCTTGGCGATTATGTATAACTCTATAATTAGCTTGACTCAAAATTGAAGCCAATAATCCAGATGTAGTACTCTTTCCGTTCGTGCCTGTAACTGCCAAACAACCCACTGTCAATTTTTCAGCTAAATAAGGCAATATTTTAGGATATATAGTTTGCGCTACTTTCCCTGGCAAGCTTGATGCCATGCCCAAACCAGATAATCGAATTAAATTAGATACTAATTTAGCTACAAGTATAGCTAAACAGGCCAAAAATCTATCCATGGGATTTAGTCAATTTTTGGGTTGCCTCGTTGACGAAACGATCATTCACTTTCGGGTCAACAAAAGCGTTTAAAAAATTTGGAGAGGCTTTTATTATCAATTCGTCCCCAATTCGAAATGGATATTCTAAGTGTTGTCCGTCAATAAAAATTGCTCCTGTTCTCATTTGCGAAATGATCTTCACTTCGGATAAATCATGCAATTGTCCTTTAATCAATTTATTTGGGCGACCATGATGAAAATAAGGTTCGCGCACAACATATTGAAATTCGCGGGCAGTTATAGGCATGACCGCTCCGCCAGCGGCTTGCAAGGCTCCGGTGGATCCAGCTGGGCTTCCTATCCATACCCCTGAAGAAAGTTGTTCCTCGGTATGCCCGTTTAAATTAATGATGTACCTGCTGGTACCAGCTGGACTTTTATGAGCAACTAATATTTCATTTAAGGCACAATGAGGCAAAATATTGCCATTCAATGAAGCCTCTAATCTCATTATTTCTATAGGGCTTAATTTGTCTTGCTTAATCTTATCTAGTACTTGTCCAATATCTTTTTCAGTAGCTAGACAAAAATGTCCTATGCTTGAGGATGTTGCAGAATTAACGCCTAAAATAGGAATTTTTTGTAAGTAATGAGAGGCGTCCAAAAATGTGCCATCACCACCCACCGAAATGAGCAAGTCAATATCTTTGATATTATTATCCAAAGTAGAACGAGCCTTGGTTTCAACGATTATATTGCGAGCTTTGAGTTCTGTATTTAGACGCTCCAAAGTATTGAGATGTTCAATATGTGCCTTTTCTACGCGCTTGACCGCCTGATGCTCCTCTTCAAGCAATTGAATAAAGCGTTCATCTTGGAATTCAACGGCCTGGAGTTGGTAAGTTGATCTTTTGTGAAATAAAAGAACTTTGCTAAGACGCACTTTATAATCTTCCTGGAAACTTGGCTAAATAGCCTAAGGGTAATTGGGACAAGTATCTCGCTTATTATAGTGTAGAAAACCAAATTTGCCGACTATTCATGAGTTATACTGAGATTCTAACCCCAAGAGCTTTTATCTACAAAACAGGTAGTTTTAAATGCACTTATCTGGCAATCAAATTAGAGATAAATACATTGCTTACTTCCGAGATAAGCGTGGACATTTACATTTACCCAGTTCCAGCTTAATACCTGATAACCCCACTTTGCTTTTGACTTCAGCTGGCATGGTTCAATTTGTGCCGATATTTTTAGGACAAGCCAATCCAACCCAACCACCTAGAGCAGTAACAGCGCAAAAATGCGCGCGCGCGGGTGGCAAGGACTCGGACATTGAAAATGTTGGCAGAACTGCTCGTCATCATAGTTTCTTTGAAATGATGGGAAATTTTAGTTTTGGGGATTATTTTAAAGCCGAAATTATTCCTTGGGCCTGGGAATTTGTCACAATAGATTTAGGTTTTAATCCAAAGAATCTTTCTGTAACCATATTTGGCGGGGACGAACAATTACCACCTGACAATGAAGCTTTCGAAATTTGGCATAAAAAGGTGGGGTTGCCTGCTGAACGGATTATCCGCATGCCGAAAAAAGATAATTTTTGGGGTCCCCCTGGTCCGACGGGACCTTGTGGTCCATGTTCTGAAATTTATTATGATCGTGGTCCTAAATATGCATGCAGCGACGATCCGACTAAGTGCGGTATAGGTAAATGTGAATGTGACCGTTATCTTGAATTTTGGAATCTTGTCTTTATGGAATTATTTAAAAATGAGAATGGCGTATACAAACCGTTAGCAGCAAAAAATATTGATACCGGCTTAGGCTTGGATAGAGTAGCTCTCATCTCTCAAGACAAGCAAAACACTTTTGAAACAGATTTACTTTTTCCTATTTTGCAGCAGGTGAGCAAACTAAGCGGCGTTCCCTATAGTGGAAAAAAATCCGATATTTCTAATAACAAAGATTTGACAGACAACACAGATGTGTATTTGAAAATTATTACTGATCATGCACGTTGTATTACGTTTCTCATCGCTGATGGCATCCGTATGAGTAATATTGGGCGTGGATATGTCCTACGCTTCATTACTCGCAGGGCTGCTAGGTTTGGCCGCCTATTAGGACTTAAAGAGTCATTTCTCTATAAGCTTGTACCAGCGGTAGTTTCAGTATATGGTGGGCACTATAAGGAAGTTGCTATTAATCAAGATCTGATCCAAGAAGTTATCAAGGAAGAAGAAGAAAGATTTGCCCGCACTATAGAAAAGGGCATTAATATTCTTGATGAACTGATTGCTAATAGCCTTAAACAACTTGAGGGTCAAGCAGTCTTCAATTTGTATTCTACCTATGGCTTTCCACCTGAATTAACTAGAGAGATAGCTGAAGAGCATGGAAAAACAATAGATATTGCTGCATTTGAAAAAGCTAAAGAAGAGCATGGCGAAGTTTCATCAGTGAATAAATTTAACGTAAATATAGTTTCTGATGACTATTTAACTGAACTCAATAATCGCAGTGGTGGTACTAAATTTGTTGGTTACGACAAATTAGAGTCAGATGTCGAAGTTTTAGGCGTTACATCAAAAGGTAAAGTAGCTGAAGAAATTGGTGAAAACGAAGAGGCAGAAGTTATTCTAGACACAACTCCGTTCTATGCTGAATCTGGTGGACAACTCGGTGATATTGGCATATTGGAAAGCAAAGAAGCGAGATTGCGTGTTTTGGATACCAAAAAGCACAATCAATTGCATATTCACAAAGTACGCATAGAAAGTGGCACATTAAAAAGTGGGCAAAAATTACGCGCAGTCGTTGACAATGTGAGACGTCAAGCAACTGTACTGCATCATAGTACTGCCCATGTTTTTCACGCTGCTATTAGAGACTTGTTTGGTAAAACAGTTATGCAAGCTGGCTCACAAGTTGGTCCAGATACAATGCGTTTTGATTTTACATTAGATAAGCAACCGACTGCTGCCGACTTGCAAAGAATCGAGATAATGATGAGTGAATGGATACGCAGCAATTTAAAAGTAGAAACTAATGTTATGTCTTTAGAAGAAGCTAAAAAAACAGGCGCAGTGGCTATGTTTGGAGAAAAATATGGTGATATTGTTCGTGTTGTGCGCATGGGCGACTTTAGCTTAGAGTTTTGTGGTGGAACACATGTTTCCAATGTGGGACAAATTGGTCCAATCAAAATAATTAGTGAGGGCAGTATTGCTTCAGGGACACGCCGTATAGAAGCAGTAGCAGGTCCTGTTGCCTGGCAATATATTCTGCAGCAATTAAGTTATTTGAGCAATGCATCTAATTCATTAAGGTCACGGCCAGCTGACTTAGCTGCTCAAATAGAGAAGCTCAAAGAACAATTAAAAGAGAAAGAACGTCTGGCACAATCTTTGCAAGAACAACTAGCTATGACAAAGATACCTCAGCTTCTCTCCCAAGCTAAACCAATTGGTGAATATTCGGTTATTTGTAGCAACTTAGGCACAGCACCTGCTGAAGACTTAAAGAGTCTTGCTCAAGAATTGGTTAAACATGAATCCAAATCAGTGGTGGTATTGGCCAGTGCCCCTTCATCAGATAAGGTAGCCATAGCTTGCGCAGTTGATCCCGTTTTGGTTAAAGATGGTATCAATGCAGGGGCAATCGTAAAGACGATGGCTACCGTGGTTGGTGGTTCAGGTGGTGGCAGACCCGACTTTGCGCAGGCCGGGGGGCAAATATCCTGATAAAATAGCCGATGCTTTGAATACTGTCTGGAAACAATTATCTGACAGCAATGGCGGTGGGAAATAAATTAGATCTCTTGGTGATAAATGACAGATAAATTGGCAGTTATTTATGTTGATGGTGGTTCACGCGGAAATCCTGGACCAGCTGGTGCTGGAGCTGTGATTAAAGTAGACAATGAAATCGAAGCTACCATAAGCAAATTCTTAGGCACCGCAACAAATAACGTGGCTGAATACACAGGACTAGTATTGGCACTAGAAAAAGCTTTTGATCTTGGTATAAAACAAGTAGATGTCTATATGGACTCTGAATTAGTGGTAAAACAGATGAAAGGTATTTACCGGGTTAAAAATGAAAAACTAATACCTTTATTTGTTAAAGCACGCGCACTGGCCTCAAAATTCCCCTCGTTTAAAATTAGTCATGTGCGTAGAGAACACAATACTGTTGCTGATAGACTAGCTAACGAGGCAATGGATAACGCACACATTAGTTAGTGCGTAGGTTTTAGAAGGAGGACTATTTTGGATAATCCCGTCAAGTATGCTTTCTTTGAAGGCAAGATAGTGCCTATAGGTGAAGCTAAAGTGAGCATCATGACGCATGGTTTTATGTATGCCACTTCAATCTTTGAAGGTATACGTGCATACTGGAATGCCGAACAAAAAAGTATGTATATTTTGCGTTTACGCGAACATTTAGAGCGCATGCAAGACAGCATGAAAATCATGTTTTTGGAAATAAACTACTCAGTTGATGATCTAGTAAAAATTATTGCTGATTTACTTAAGAAAGAACAATTTCAAACAGACGTATATATAAGAATAACTGTTTACAAGTCAGCTCAAAAAATAGGCGTGGGACTGCAAAGACTGCCATCGGATATTTGTATATTTTGTGTTCCTTTTGACGATTATTATGAAGGCACAGAAGGCTTAAAAGTATGTATTTCTAATTGGCGTCGAGTAGAGGACAATGCCATTCCTGCCCGATGCAAAATTGTCGGCGCTTATGCAAATAGCGCTCTATGTAAAGCGGACGCTGTATTAGGCGGTTATGACGAATCGATTGTTTTAACTGAAGCAGGAAGCGTTTCAGAAGGCAGTGCTATGAATTTATTTTTGGTCAAGCACGGCCAATTGATTACACCACATAAGTCTGAAAATATTCTTGAAGGCATCACCCGTGACTGCATAATGGTATTGGCTGAAGATAATCTCAATATAAAAACAGATTGCAGGGTGGTTGACCGCAGCGAATTATATCTTGCAGACGAGTTATTTTTTACAGGTACAGGTGCTCAAGTTAAGCCAATCTTGTCAGTAGATAATAGGCCTGTCGGTAATGGAAAAATAGGTCTTTTAACTCAAAAACTAATGGATCTCTATTATTCAATGGCCCATGGCAAAATTGAAAAATACAAACACTGGCTCATTCCGGTTTAACTTTCTCTCTGCCTTAAATACTGATTTATTTCTTAGCCTGGGCTGTAGCACTTCTCTTAGCAGGCGGCATAACCGTTGACGCATATGCTTGCCTGAGGGCATTGTCTAGTGATCGTTGAGTGTCAATTCCACTTGTTGCATATACTGGCCATCCGTTGCGGTTAAAAAACCGTCCATTCCGCAGCCGAGGCTGGCATTGAGGAAATGTAGACGCCTAACAAAGCCAGCAAACATCCTATTATGACTAACTTATTACTATGCATATTGCACTAACGGGCATTGAGCCGATTTACTTAGGTGTAACGTCTTTAACTTCTATATTTTCTGCAGTCTCAGCATGTTGTGCTTCTAATTGAGCTTCGATTGCTTCTATGCGTCTGTCGACTGATTCGGTATTACCAATCTCTATATCCAAGTTAGAAAATAGTGATGTTTGATCAAAATCAGTTTTTTGCTTATAAAGAGAATACAAATGGGTGCCCATGTTTTGTAAGTGTTTAGCTTTTTCACTATGCAAAGTCATGAGATCAAAGCGCAAACGGGCAATTTTTGCTTGGCGCACCGTAGCATTAGCTGCTTGTTTTGTTGCTGATTTTACTTTAGTCAAAAACTCTGTCAGATTTTTTTCAACCATCTATATGACCTTTAATTTCTTTCTGGATTGCTTAAACTGAAATGTTCGTGGATAAGAGTTACAGCATTTTCTGCATGGGTTTTTGGTATTAAAAGACTGAAACGTAAATCGCCAGTTGCTACCATATTTACTGGTATGTTTGCGCGGTTCAAGGCGTCGAATACAGAAGCCACGATTTCAGGCTTTCCATTTAGTCTACGACTTATAACGGAAATTCTCGCTAGTTTATCATCAATCAATAATTTTGATTCCTTAGAATCTGCATAAGATTCAATTACTGATTGCACCCTTGCCGCTGAATCATTTTCTACAGTAAAAACAAGCTCTTGCACCGGCTCATCTTCTCTAGCTAAAAGCATAACCATATCAGTACAGATATTTAATTCATTTAGCCTAACAAAAAGTGAAGCAACGTTGTCCAGTTTATTGGCTTGATCGTTATTGATAACCATTTGCCAGTTAAACCAAACTTGGTTTAAGTCATGTGTAATACCGCTAATAGTGTAGTCTGGCGTATTGATGAGATCAGTTATCAGAGTGCCTTCGTCTTCCGGCCAAAATGTAGAGCGAATACGCACAGGCATTTGACTGTCTTTAGCTAAGGAAACTGCTCTGCTGTTTATAACTTTGGCACCAGTATTAGCCATTTCAAACATTTCTTCATAACTAATGCTCTTAAGTTTGCTTGCTCTGCTGACCATACGTGGGTCCGTTGTATAAACACCATTTACATCTGTATAGATATCACAGCGGTCAGCACCAAGTGTAGTGGCAACAGCGACCGCTGTAGTATCGGAGCCGCCTCTACCAAGAGTAGTCAATTCTTGATTATTGCTCATTCCTTGAAATCCGGCCACAACCGGGATTTCGCCTCGACTCATACTTGCTTCTAGAGACGCGCTTCTAATTTCTTCGATTTTAGCTGAGCCATGTCGATTTTCGGTAATAATTCCCGCTTGACCTCCTGTGAAGCCTCTAGCTTGCCCACCGAACTCTTGAATAGCCATAGTCATTAGAGCCACTGATTGTTGTTCGCCAGTAGTCAATAGCATATCTAATTCGCGAGCCGATGGACTAGGGGTAACCTTTTTGGCTAACGAAATGAGCCTGTCGGTCGTATCGCCCATGGCAGACACCACCGCTAAGACTTCATGTCCTTCTGACGCCGTATTTACGATAATTTGAGCAGCTTTACGTATGCAATCGACATCAGCAACCGATGTACCGCCAAATTTCAGGACTAGTTTAGACATAAATGTTTGCCAAGCTTTTGATTATGGTAAGTAACGATTTAAGGTTACTGTAGGGATTATAGTTTAAGACAAAGTGGATGATCACTCTATTTATAATTCAGGTAGATTAGGTCTTGGTTAAAAGCAGGTAAGGAAGAAGGGATAAGTCAGTAAATACATGAAACAGGAAGAACTAATTAAGCAAATTGACGGGCAGAATTTGGTGGTTATCCCTCTAGGAGGACAAAGTGAGTTGGGTCAGGTTCTTTGGGTAATTTCTTATCAAGGCAAAATGATTATTATTGATGCTGGCGCTGCTTATCCTAATAGAGAATTGCCTGGAGTTGATTTGCAGCTGCCTAATACAAGCTTTTTAGAAGCCCATCAAGAAAATATTGAAGCGTTATTATTGACCAGCGGTAATGAAGAATATATCGGTGCTGTGCCTTATCTTCTTAAGCATATAACCATACCTAAAATAATGGCACCCAAATTTATTAGCTGCTTATTGGAGCAAACAAAATCCAACCTTCCAAGCGATCATCCTTTGAACAATATAAAGATTGAAAATGTCGAAACTAAACAAGTTTATCCTTTAGGGCCATTTGAAGTTGAATGGATAAGGGTAAATGATGCGGTAGCACAAGCATGTGCTTTGCGTGTAGCCACTCGTGAACATGAAATGGTATATATGACCACTTACAAATTAGATCAAACACCGGTTGACCATCAATTGACTGACATTGCTAGATTTGCCCAATTAGGAGAAGAAGGTGTGACTCTTCTAATTGGTTCATCTGCAGGCGTGGAAAGGACTGGTTATTCAGAGTCGGAATTAGTTCTTTATGAAAGATTGTATGGTCGTATAAAAGACGCCAAGGGCCGTGTGTTAGTGCTTATGTCAGGCACAAATACCTATCGCTTGCAGACCTTAATAGAAATAGCTAAACGCTGTGATAGAAAAATATTGCTTTTAGGTGATTCTTTAGTGCATTGCGCAGTAGCTTCTACTATGACCGGTAATTTAGCTTATCAGCAGGAGTTGGAAGTAAGCCTGGACAACTTATCCAAAACGGCTGATAACCGTCTTCTTGTAATAGCTACTGGTAAAGAAGGCAATCCGATGCCTGCATTAACAGAGCTAGCTAATGGCACACATAAATTTTTAAAAGCCAAAGCAGACGATACCATCATTTATAGTAGTGAGATCCCACCAGGGCGGCTTAGACAAATGGCGATGCTTTTGGATCAATTTCTTTTATTGGGAATCAAAGTATATTGGGGCGAAGAGCACGGAATGCACGTACCTAGGACTGCTAGTCAGGAAGAATTGAAATTAGCTCTTTCATTGATCAAGCCAAAGTATTTTATCCCAGCATTTGGCGAAGGAAGACACATTATGCATCATGCTAAATTAGCGCATGAATGGGGAATGCCTCAGTCAGATATTTTTCCTTTGCAAAATGGACAAGTTTTTTCGATCGTAAGTGGTTCAGCTGTTCTAAAGGGGCGAGCCGAATATCAAGCAGTATTAGTAAACAGAGAACATGGTGAGCGTATTACTACTTTTACCGTCAACGAAAGACGTGCCATGAGTTTAGAGGGGCTTATTACAATCAGTCTGATTTTTGATAGTAATCGTGCTTTAGTTAGTGGTCCCAATTTTGGCTGTAGTGCAGCAAGTTTTCGTTATTCAATACAATGGAAAGATGCTTGTGTTGAAATGACAAAAAATATCACCGAGGCCCTAGAGAATCAGATCAATGAAAAACAAAGCCAATCAGAAAAGATGGACGAAGTAGCTATCAGAGCTGTGGTAAGAGATGCCGCATTCAAAACTTTGCGTGCTCATTTACAAACTAAACCAGTTTTGCAAATTGTAATCCAACAATTAGATGGTGTAAAAAAATAAGCTAGAGCCAAAAATGAAAATATTCAATCTTTCAATAATTATAGCCTTCTCAGTTTTAGTTTCATATGTCAAGACAAGTGTTGCTCAAGTACCATTTAATAGTCTTGAAGAACGCAAGCACGAATCCATAAGATTATATAACCAGTCTGTTAAGTCATTAATGGACGGTGACTATGAGAAATCACTAGAGCTACTTAAGGCGGCTTGTGAGTTAGACGACAGTCATCCTCTCATACAAAACAATTATGGTTTGGCTCTTTTAAAAGTTGGTAGAAATGATGAAGCACTAGAACATCTTCTTAAAGCAACTTCATTCGATAATGCTCCGGCAATTGCTTGGTTGAATTTAGGCAATGCTTACGAAACTACTGGGCAATACAAAAAAGCCGTGGAATCGTTTGAAAAATATTTGGCTGACGCACCAACATCTCCTGATGCGGCGAAAATACGTGCTCATCTGGGATTAGTGCAAAAAGAATTCATCAACACAAATCAATCTGAAAAACCTGCCAGTGTCGAAGATTATTTAGATGCGGCCACAAAAAAAGTCAAATTGCGCTGGGCTGTAAGCAGTATGCCCATTAAAGTCTATATGGAAAAAGGCGACGACGTTCCTGGTTTTAAGCCAGAATATGCTCTTCTGTTAAAGCAGGCCTTCGATGATTGGCAATCAGCTTCTGGCGGCAAAGTTTCTATTGTATTTGTTACCGACAAGAATAATACTGATATCACAACGCATTGGAGCAATGACTTAAACCAAGTTGTCAGTGCCGCAGAAGGTGGAGATGCTAAATATCATGGAACATCTAAAGGACTGACTAATGTTTCAATTACTCTTTTAACTGTTAATCCATCATCAACAATGAAGTTGACCCCCAATACAGTAAGCTGGATTGCTCATCATGAAGTTGGGCATGCTCTTGGCTTACTAGGACATAGCCCAGACATTAAAGACATTATGTATTTTAGTTCGCCTCATGCCGATAAGCCTGCTGTTCTTTCTCAAAGAGACGTGCAGACCATAATTAAATTATATTCGGTCGATTTAGGACCGACTGCGCTAACTTTAAACGATGAGGGGATCGAGGCCCAAAAAAGAGGAGATAGCGAATTAGCTATAAAAAAATACAGAGAAGCACTTACTCTAGATCCATCAGACACTATACCGAGTCGCAATCTAATTCGTGCTGAATCTGCTTTTGCTATAGACTTAATTAAACGCGGAAATCTTCATGAAGGAGAAACTCACTTTAAAGAGGCTCTTGCTCTAGAAGACAAGGCGCCCGATGAAAATTTAAAGCCTCTTATAAAAAACTACAGCCGCCTTTTGCGCATGATGCACCGGGATAATGAAGCAGAAATGCTAAGCGCTAGATATAAAGATGCACTTTAAATTACCAAGCGCCTTCAATAAAAATAGCATTATCTTCAGCAAGAGTAACTCCCTGTTGTGGGCTGTCACTCAGTTTAACTGGCCACAACCAGTAATATTTAAGGCCTGGTACTTTATGCATGGCAACAATCCACCAAATGGCTTTATCCACTACTGCTTCACCTTTTCTATGTCCGCCAATTTCCCGCACAATTGGCACATCAATTGGAAAGAGACCTTTATTGAGAGCTTGCGTCTCTAGCTCGGCTCTGTAGTCATTAAAAACTTCCTGCATCTGGGCATAACGATTTTTACGTTCTTTTTCTTTTGCATTGATGACCAGTATTTCTTTGCGCACATACGGGGTTATATTTTCTACCCAAGCATATTCTGTGAAGAGTATGTGTGGCACTCCTAGTCCTGATTTAGCCATGGCTGCTGTCAAAGCGTATTGCATACGCCAACCACCGGCAGGATAAATTTTGTCAGAACGAGTTTTACTCCAATAAGCCATAGCCAATAAACTCGAGCGCAGGGGCTTATCCTTAGAAGATAATTCAGTTATGTCGTTCTTTTTAATTGGCGGGGCTACCGGATACGGATAAATACGGCACCAATCAACAGCCTTATTGTTATGAGGGACATTAATATGAATAACCAATTTAACCTTTTGTTGATTTTTATTTAGAGCCTCCGACAAAATGTTTTCTGATTCATCAGGGCCTGTGACTGACTCAGTACTGTTTATTCCCAGATCATCGTTGGTAACTGACTTATTTTTATCCGCATGAGTTTGAGAGTCAGAATTTGATTCGACATTACTGCCAGTAGATGGCTTATCTGTGCTAATAGCATAGACCAATTGTGCTATCTGGAAGAAGACAGCACAATTAACTATGAATAGCCGAGAAAGCCAATTGAAAGATTTTTTCTTTAACACAATAATGAATAAATAAACGCTAAGGCTCTATTTTAGTCTAGTGGTTGATAATTTGGAGGTAAGTCCGCATTATAAATTGCTTCAAAAGTCTTACTTAGTCCTTCTTCCTGTCTTTTTGCTTTTGCGCCCATAACTAATTCCACTAAGCGTTTAAAACTAGTTCGCTCAAATACCTTAGCTTCAGCCTTAATTGGTAGACCTCGTTCAGACTCCATTACTCTTATTACCTGACTGCTTGGCAACTTAAAAAAGGAGCTAACATATTTCGGCTCAAAATGATTACCTTTACCGCTATACATAATATCTGCTACTTTGTCGATCGGCATTCGATTGCGATAGTGTCTCACCGATGTGAGGGCATCAAATACATCAGCCACAGCAATTATTCTGGCTAGATAGGGAATATCGTTACCCTTTAAGCCTCGATAATAGCCAGAACCATCTATTTTTTCGTGATGGCAAGAAGCAACAAAAGGTACTGATGCCAATTTACCTTTAAAAGGTAGATTAGACAAAAGATCATAAGTGTATCGGGCATGCTGCTGCACGCAAGCAAATTCCTCAGCAGTGAGACGACCGTTCTTCCACAAAATTGCTTCTGGTACACCAATCTTGCCGTAATCGTGCATCATGGCTGAATAACGTAGAACTGGTGTATCAGTTTCTGGAATTTCCAGGCTTTTACCCAATAATAAACTGTAATTAGTTACCCGAACAGAATGTCCTGCTGTCAGTGGATCTCGCTTATCAATTGTTTGCGCCAATGTCTCTAGAGTGCGATCAACAAAGTGTTCAATTTCTAAATAAGCTTGTGCTTGTTCAATCAGTCCTGCAGCCACCGTAGTTAAGGCAAGCAGCCATTCTTCATCGCTTTTACTAAAAGAACCGCTTGATTTGTTGAGAGCTTGAAAGACACCTATAATATCGCCATTTATGTTCAACATAGGGACACAAAGAATACTTTTGGTGCGATAACCACTCAGACGATCAAATGTGGGATCGAACTGTTTATCTGAATAGGCGTCTTGGATATTTATTTGACGTGCTGAACGTGCACACTGGCTGACTATGCTGGCAGCGGATAAGGAAACGCGTATTTGCTTATCTTTATCTATCCCTTGCGCAATTTGTGTCCACAATTCTCCCTTTTGTTTATCCAAAATAAACACGCTACACCGCTCACAAGTTAAAATGCTTCGCGTCTCTTTGGTTATTACCTCTAGCAATGACTCCAGCTGGCGTTCGGTAGCCATAGCTTTTATGACTCTATAAATGCCGGACAAAGGACTAAGTCTTTTGAGCTCTTCTTGCATGCCCATAATTCTTATTTTTCGTTCTACTATAGCGATTTCCCGTTCGTTTAAATTAGAAATATGAATTGGCGCTTTTTCTCTTTTGTTCTCGATATGATAGGGTTTTGTGGGCATGCTTTGCTTAGCAGCTGATGGGGAGTTGCCGCCTTTGGCGCGCTCAAGCCTGCTCTTTACTGATTTAAGATTGCCCTTTTTTGCCATAGAAATAGATTTGGTATTTGCAAATCTCTAGTGCACCTAGAATTTAGCCTGAATACAGCCGAACCAATATTCTTTTATATACCCGCATACTAGCTAAATTTATAAGAAAGTTTATGCAGCCGACAAAAAGACTACATGGGTGGCACGTTTAAGATGAAGCAAACGTGGGAAGCCAGTTTTACTCGTCGATGACTTGAGGATATTTGGGAGCGTCAAGTTGGCGCCAGAAAAGTAAACAAGCCCGTCCAACTATTCTCTTTTGGTCTAAAAATCCCCAAACATGACTGTCTACGCTGTTATTGCGATTGTCACCCATCATAAATATGTGTCCAGGCGGAACAACGATTGGTTGATTAGCATGTTGGCTATCGCCATATGGTCTTATGAATTCACCAGCATTTGAACGTCCTTGTATATCGCCTAATAAATTTAAGTCATATGAAGGCACTTCTCTCACGTAGGACGATTCATTTAAGAGCTGTCCATTTATGAAAACACCTTGATTTTTAGCGATGCGAATATGATCGCCTGGCAAGCCGATGACTCTTTTAATGAATGCAGGCTCGTAAGGTAAAAATGGTAAGCCAGTTAACCGACCAAACACAGTAAGAGGGTCATTACTTAAATCGTGACCATCCATTTCGATAGGCGGCGGATAAAATACGAGGATATCGCCCCGCTTAATAGGCACTCTAAAGTGTCCAGTTACCTTTTCGATTAAAAGACGGTCATTAATTTGTAAAGTTGGTTCCATTGAACTAGAAGGGATATAACGCGGCTCGGCTAATGCCCAGCGAATAACAATTAACAAGACAAGAGTTACTACAACTAATTCAACAATTTCTTTTGCCAAACCAACAAAAAAATTGGGTTCTTGCTTATTATGATTTTGAGAAATTTTGTTTTGGTCAGACATTTCCTTTTCTTCTTTCAAATGAGTGGTAGATTCTCGAGAAGAAACTGAATCAAATTGTTCCATTTTTTACCTGCTTAGAGCACCGCACCGGACGGAACTATTAATTATCTCATGAATACAGAATCGATGCTATATTAAGCCAAAAGCTTTTTCAGAATAAACACATAATGGTCCAATTCTTCTTTATGATTCATTTCTGTAGCACTTATCAAAATGCCTGTATCTAACTTAGCCATAGAGTGAGCTAAATCCAAGCCACCGAGGATATTTTGGGCATTTAATTTTTCCAGTAATTCTTTTGCTGGTTTCGGTGTGACAATAGCAAATTCACTAAAAAATGGTTTATTGAATGCCATTGATACACCAGAAATCTTTGTTAACTCGTTAGCTAAATAATGAGCTTTTTGCATACTGGCATAAGCGACTGACTTTAGTCCTTGCGGACCGAGTGCGCAGAGATAAACAAGCATAGAAAGCGCATTTAACGCCTGGTTCGTACAAATGTTAGATGTAGCTTTAGAACGTCTAATGTGTTGTTCGCGTGCTTGCAAAGTTAAAGTAAAAGCAGTTTCCCCTTGGCTGTCCACTGTTTTTCCGGCTAAACGGCCAGGCAGTTGACGTAAATAAGCAACTCGGCAGGACATAAACCCAGCTGAGGGACCACCGAAGGAAAGGAAATTACCACAAGGCTGAGCATCTCCAACTACTATATCTGCAGCAAAATCCCCAGGAGGGGCTAAGTAGCCCAGACTTATCGGGTCGCTTACAAATATCAACAATGCGCCAGCATCATGAACAGCCTTTTCTAATTTTTTCAAATCTTCAATAATGCCAAAATAATTTGGATATTGAATGATCACTGCTGCTGTCTTGTCGTCAATAGCAGCAACCTTTGTAGCCCCTTCATCCAAACTTAATTGATCTAGCTCAAGACCGCAGGATTTTACATATGTGCTCACTACCGCAAAATATTCAGGATTGAGTGCGTCACTCAATATGATCTTTTGCTTGCCAGTAATTCGGCAAGCCATTAATGCCGCTTCCGCGCATGCTGTTGGACCATCATACATAGATGCATTGGCTACGTCCATGTTTGTTAGTAAACAAATAGCGGTTTGGAATTCGTACATAGTCTGTAAATTGCCTTGGCTCACTTCTGCTTGATATGGGGTATAACTTGTAGCAAATTCGCTGCGTGAGACAATGGCCGGCACTATTGCCGGTACAAAACGCCGATAGGAGCCGCCTCCTAAAAAGCAACTTTGTCCAGAAGCTGGCTTATTCTTTTTAGCCAGCTTGCTTATTGTTTCGACTAATTCCAATTCGCTCATTGTACTTGGCAATGCTAAAGGTTTGGCTCTTAAATGAGCGGGCACATGCTTGATTAGTTCTTCAAATGAGTCAACGCCTATTTCAGCCAACATCTCTAAACGATCTTTTTGCGTATGAGGCAAATAAGGAAAGTGGATATCTGCTGCTGTTAGATCAGCGGGGTTATTGGCAGACTGAGTAATTTTCTGGCTGGTCACTGTGTTTGAAGAAATAGGAATCACGAACGTGTCTTGGCAATCAGACATTTTAAATATGCTCTTATAGATATCTAACCCAAAAACAGTAATCCTACCAACAAAGCCCTTTGTTTTGGCTAATTAGTCTTTTAACTATTATTCAACATCACATTCAATGTCGTACTATATTGTTTACAGAAATCTTAAGTTTATGAAGCGTTAGTTTATAACCCAAGGCTAAATATGGATAATTATTGTCCGGTATTAAAAATTTGCCCAAATCTAAACACAGTTTGAGTCGGTATTTTGCTTACTAAATCTGCCACCAGATACAGTGACTAATAGATAAGAATATCGAACACATATTGAAGGAATTAAATTGAAAGCAATTATTGGTTTGGGTAATCCTGGAGTTAAATATGAAGCAACTCGTCACAATGCCGGTTTCGAAGTTTTAGACCACCTGAGCAATACCGAGTTCAATAGTGAGCAGTTTACAAAAAACGAGCGCTTATTCAGTCAAATCGCCTTAATTGTAAAGTCTAATGACCAGCTTTTATTGGCCAAACCCGCAACTTACATGAATGATTCTGGAAAAGCTTTCTTAGCAATCAAGAATTGGTACAAATTAGCTCTTAAAGATATTTTGGTAATTCATGATGATGTGTCACTGCCTGTAGGAAAAATTCGTTTACAAAAAGAAGGAGGAGCGGGCGGACAACACGGAATTGAGTCAATAATCAATTCCCTCGGTGGTAACAAAGAATTCAATCGACTTAAGATAGGTGTTGGTCCTGATCCTGGGGGAGAAAGAAGAGCAGATTATGTTTTGCAAAAATTCAAACAAGAAGAAAAAATATTGCTAAAAGAAGTAATTAATATTGCTGTCAAAGCGATTGTTGTGTGGCTAAATGCTGGTATTAGCCAAGCAATGAACGAGTTTAACGGTGTTGATATTTTTATCGATCAAAAAAGCGGGACAAATAAGGAACACTTGTAATGAATAGAAGGGTTTTATCACTATCTTTTATTACCGCTTTTATTTTATTTTCAACAATGGAGAGAAAAGCGATGGCTAAATACGAGGAACCTAAGTATGAGGTCTTAGAATCTAATGATAATATCGAAATCAGACAATATAAGGATCGAATAGCAGCTGAGGTCGTCACAGAGGGTGAACAAAAAAGAGCTTTAGACGAGGGCTTTATGATCTTGTCCGGTTACATATTGGGCAAAAATATCAGAAAGAGAAACACGGACATGACTGCATCGCCAGAAGCAAATTCTAGTGCGACAATAGATGAAAGTTTATATCGTTCAGAAAGTATTCCTATGACTGCTCCAGTTACAGCTTTTGCTTCTAAAGATAATAAATGGACAATACGTTTATTCATGCCAGCTAAATACTCATTAGAGACTTTACCAACTCCAGATAACGAGCGTATAAAACTCGTTCAAGTCGCGCCTGAAAAATTTGCTGTCTTGAAATTTTCTGGCTTTAGTTCCAAAGAAAGTTTCGACAAAAAAGCAACTGCATTGAGAAAGTTTCTCGCTAAAAATAAGATCGATGCTGCCGGTCCGGAAGTAGACGCATATTATGATCCACCTTGGACTTTACCATTCTTGCGTAGCAATGAAGTTATGATTCCTATTAGTCAATAATAGAATAAGGCGCAATTAACTTGCCACTGTATGTGGTGGCAGATGGTTAAGCACTGATGTTAACGATTCCTTGAATAAATAACATTTATTTGCAGTATAAAAATTAAAAGCTAAATAAATCATTACTGCTGTTTAAGCAAAAAATATTTCTAAAAATCTCCGTTACGCTTTGTATCAAAGGAGAAGCAGTGATTAATTTGAATATCCATGGCTGACATAATGACTTTTGATAAAAATTACTTGGTTCCAGCAGTTCTAAGGAGCGAATTTCATTGTCAGGGTCAATTGCCAACAGAATTTATGCGAGTTTGTTGAGCGATAAAGAAGGTAGTGCTAGCAGGAACTTTTTTCTATCTGCCTTGTTGTGGTCACTACTTGGCATGGGGGCTGGACTTCTAGCTGCTGCTGAATTTGCTATGCCTGACTTGGTGCATAACGTACCCCAATTATCTATGCCGCATTTGCGTATGTGGCACGTAAATGCAGTGGCTATAGGCTGGCTATCCATGGGATATGTAGGATCCATGTTCCACATGGTCCCTACACTCTGTAAAAACAAGTTATGGAGCGAACGGTTAGGCAATTTCACTATGTGGGTTTGGAACGCACTGATGATTGCTGCCTTATGTACTTTACTTAATGGCAATACTGAAGGACGAGAATATGCGGAGCTTGGCGCAATTCTAGATGTCATGGTTGTTATTGGTCTCATCACCGTTGCCTGGAACATATATATGACTTTAGTGAAACGTAAAGTGAAAAAGCTTTATGTCTCACTTTGGTATTTTCTCGGTTCACTTTTTTGGTTTCCACTTGTATATGTCATTGGACAACGTGCTTTCGTTGCTTTGCCCGGTTTGAATGATGCCATTGTAGGCTGGTTCTATGGCCACAATATATTAGGTATGTGGTTCACAACCGTTGGTGTGGGCATGATGTATTTTTTATTGCCCAGACTAACCCAAGCCCCTCTATATAGCCATGGTTTATCGATGCTTGGTTTTTGGGGCATTGCTTTATTTTATGCGCCCACCGGCACTCATCATATTTTGCAATCACCAGCACCTGAGTGGCTAAAAGCAATTGCTGTTATTTCGTCTATATTTTTGCTTGTGCCAGTATTGACCGTTTTGACTAATTTCTTTATGACCATGAAAGGCAAATGGGGCATGGTGGTTACTGATATGCCTTTACGTTTTGCTATGACTTCTGCCATTTTCTATTTAATTACTTGTGTTCAAGGACCATTCCAAGCTACTCGTTGGGTTAATTGGTATTTGCATTTTTCGCAATGGGTAGTTGGACATGCGCACTTAGCCTTGCTTGGCACATTTTCTTTTATTTTGACGTCCTCATTTTATTACAGCATGCCGCGCTTGACCGGTAAGAATTGGTATAGTCAAGGTCTGATTAGAAGTCATTATTGGCTTAAAACTCTTGGTTTTATATTAATGATGGTTTCTTTGACAACAGCAGGGCTAGTGCAGGCTGCTGGCTGGGCTTTTGGTATACCAGTGGATCAGTGGAGCTTACAAATTCGTCCTTACTGGTTCTTGCGGGAATTGAGCGGAATCATGATTTTGCTTGGACAATGCATTTTTGCTTACAATGTATTCAAAACTCTTTATACGCCAGCGACCGCACCGGCAGCCGTGAAGCCTTCCATTAAGGCGTCGGAGGTACGAGCTTAAATGGGGCAATCCAATCCGTTCATTCGTTTGAAAGAAGCGGTCAAAACTAGTTGGTCAGTATTAATAGCCTTATGGCTAAACTTGTTTAAAAACACTTATGGCCTTGCTGCGCTAGGCATAATGACCACTTTTTTCATTATCATTTTCTCTACAGTACTTGTGCCTATGCAATTATTCTGGCCTAAACAAAGTGGACATGGTAATGACTATACGATTGCTAAAGCCGGAGATGCTCACCGCGGTCGTCAAATCTATGTAAGAGAAGGATGTTTTTACTGTCATAGTCAATTTACTCGATTGCAAGATCGAGGCTATGGTCCATTGGTGAGGGCCGGCGATTATTATAAAGATAATGATCAAACATATGAAACCCCGCACGTATTAGGTACTGCTCGTACTGGTCCAGATTTAACTAATGAAGGCGGCAGAATGTCTTCTGAGTGGCAAAAGGCTCACTTAGTAAATCCGCGCGCGGTAAAACCAGGCTCTATCATGCCAAGTTTTAGCTTTTTGTCTGACAATGATATGAATGATCTTGTCACTTATATTCAAACCCTGGGCAACAAACGCAAAGTAGAGCACTTTGTGCAAGCGCCCGATGAATATATGCCCACAACTGAAGCAGGACAAAAATTATTGGCCCGTAAAACTGTTGATACTGCTTCTTCTGCTGCTGCCAATGCTGGACGTGGTATTTATACTCAAAACTGTGCTGTTTGTCATGGTTTAGAAGGTTATGGCAATGGACCGAACGCTATTACGCTTGAGAAAAAGCCAGCTAATTTCAGCAGATCTTTTTATAAACAATATCCAGACGAATTTTGGTTCTATAGAGTTAGTGAAGGTGTGCCGGGAACACGTATGCCCAGGTTTGGTGAAGTACTTACCGAAGAACAACGTTGGTATTTAGTTTCTTATTTAAAGACTTTGCCTAAAGACAAAGAAGTTGTAATTGATCAAATAGATCAGCTCAATAAAGTGCAGCCAGTCAAATTGCCAACCTTGACAGAGCAGCAATATGAGCCTCATACAGGAGGTTAGAATATGTGTCCTAATTGTGTTTTAAATCAAGCTAGTATTCAATCAGGAATGTACGTTGCCTTTGGCATTTGTGGCT
>Ga0206843_10037_pt1 | contig 34099 bp, 28 predicted proteins | sample Alteio_BWOrgCont_21_FD_152869 | JGI IMG/M metagenome (GOLD analysis project Ga0206843, IMG submission 152869) | Enriched cells from forest soil in Barre Woods Harvard Forest LTER site, Petersham, Massachusetts, United States -... | ecosystem: Environmental > Terrestrial > Soil > Temperate forest >...
TCAGCCAAATGAGATAATTGAATTGAGCCGCCATTGGCCCCGAATAATGCGGCTGCTCGACCCATACGGTCTTGAATTGAGGTTTCGAAGTTTCCTTAAAATATCGAACAACCTCGTCTCTCTCATTTTTTCGTGCGATTACCGTAACGTCGTGAACCGCTGCCAGGCCGGTTGCCCATCCCCATGCGGTCGCAGCTTCCGAGCCGCGGTTCGGGCTTATCGAATAAGCTACAAGGAGGATCTTCATAAGAGCAATCCAGCTTCCTGCCATAGGTACGTCAACTTATATTCCTCCACCCAGTTCGTTCTGGAAGTAGCTCCCGCGACATTGGTCAAGGGTTTCATGTTCGATGCGGCCAGCCAAGCAAGGTTCGCGGCTACAGGGCCAAAGCCAACGCTGAGAGGTAATCTCGCTCAGCTTTCACCTTGCGCGCATGCAGAGCTTCTTTGTATATCGCCGGATTGGCTTCCATGTCATGAATAATCTCAAAAATCTTCCCCTCATTTACATCCCGGTGATCAAATGCCGGAAGTCCGAAATGACGGATCAAGTCGATACGACTATCGCCGCCGATAACAATTGCTGGTTTTTCAAAGCTCGCAATCGCCGCCCCCGCATGCACTCGGTTGCACACACCGTAAATGGCCTTCGAATAGGCGCGAAGCAAGTCAATTGGATTGCGGCTAAAGTAGCGAGGTAAATCTGGGAACCATTCTTCTGCCGTTTTGTGCTCATCTTGAGCATGAGAGACGAACTTGATAGGGCGATCCTTCCGAATGACTTCGACAATCCTTGTGATTGTCTTTCGCCATTTCTCTCGGTCACCCACCTGTCCGCGCCACGTGTGCGCCGCATTCGGCATGACATTAAGGACGACGTATTCGCCCTTTTCTGGTGGTATGCTCGCACCGTCTGCAGCAAAGATTGACGCGCACGGAAGAAGTGGGACCTCGTGACCGAGCTGAGCCAGAATTTCTTTAGTGATTGAATCCCTTGCGGTTGTGGCGGCACAACGCTCGATAGCCTGGCTCAGGAATTTCACGACACTTTTGTCCTTGTAAATATAGCTCAGGTCTTCCCGATTGGTGATGCTTGTCCCTGCAGCCAAATTGATGACCGGCTTGTATTTCAAGTCATAGAAGAGACGATTCCATATCGCACCAACCCATTCAGCATTGGCCGATGTAAAGGGAAGCAACTTCAACGGTGCACGCCAGATAAACGGAGTTCCAGCGAAGATCACGAGGTCTGATGAATCCAGAAAATTCTCCCTCGTTCTTCCGATGGACATGGAATAGCAACGATAGAGTATCGGAGAGACTAGTCGACGAGGCGTTTTCTTCCTTTGTTGGAATCCCGCGAAAAGCGTTCGACAATCGTGTTTGTGAATCACCCGAAAAGTTGTATCGGGGAAATATCTTCGCACAATGTGCTCTACTCCCAGGCGAATTATTTCATCTCCGGGGTTATAGTCAAGAGTAGACACCAGCAGACAATTCATTCTTTGCCTCTTGAATTGATTAATTTTACCGCAGATATTCTCCTGTGCCCCGCCATAGACCCACTGCTGAACTCCACTCGATGAGCTCAACACCGGACGCTTGATTGCATTCCTTGGATTCATTCTGAGAAGTCCAACACTAAGTCATTCGCGCCTTTGAATTCTCGGATTCGAGACCTAGCGAACGCTGAATTGATTCGTAGACTTCAGGCACACCGATTCTTGAAATACAGGGATCTTCTGGACGTACACACTCTTTTTGCAGGCATGGATGGCAGTTATAGCTTTCCGTGTGATGGATTGCCTTTCCTCCTGGGCCCAGCGGCCTCCAGAGTTCGACGTCGCCTGGCCCAAAAAGCCCAATTGTGGGGATTCCCATTAGTGTGGCGATGTGCATTGGTCCAGAATCAAGACCGACAAAAAGTGCCGCGCTCGAAACTACAGAAAGGAGCTCTTTAAGCGATGTCGCGATCCTTTCAACAGGGCGAACCAGATCTCGAACAATCGCCTCATTGATTTCTTCCTCTCCCGGTCCCTCAACCAGGATTATCCGAATTCCCGCACTTTCGGTCAGTTTGTCTATTAGTTCTCTCCAACATTTGGAATCCCACCGCCTGAACTCCCACCCCGCTCCGACATGCATTACAACGACTTTGCGAACTTCCTCTTTGGAAGGATCACCGGATCTCGAAATTGCAGGCAGATGTAGGTCAGGCGTATCTCCAAGCAGCGGGGACAGCAGTTGCAAGTTCTTCTCAAAACGATGCCCACTCCCTGAAGTGTCCGGTGCGTCGGTCAGCAAAAAGCCCCTCAACGTCATGTTGCTCGAAAGGTACACTCGCGAGCCAATTCGACGCCGGCAGCCAGCCAGGCAGAGGAGAATCTGGCTTCGAATTTCGCCTCGTGCGTCGACTCCAACCGTCGGGCGAAGGGACCTTACCTCCATGACACTTCGATAGATTGAAATCCAATCTCGAGTCGAAGCCCGCTTGGTGCCTCGGTCCGACCAGAAGAATCGGCCAGAAACGACCCTCGAAACTCGCCGATCATCCTCGTAGACTTTCCTGTTGCGGTCATGACACCAAACGACAATTTTGCATTCCGGAAACTTACTCAAAAGAGGCTCAAACATTACTGATAAGGAGAGAACATCGCCCATCTGGAAGGGCTCGACCAAGACAATTGTCGGTCCTTGAGACTCGCCTTCTTTGGGCCTTCTGCCAATCAAGAAGATCCACTTGACCGCGCCCGTCATCACTTCCAGCAATCGAGCCAGGAAGATGCTCTTCCTTGAATAAGCTACGGGCAAAAGAACCTCTTAATGGCGTGCATCGAAGCAGGCCCACTCCCTCACCAACAATCGCCGGGTAAGCCTTTCGACCAGAACTGCTTCGTTAATAGACCGTATAAATCGTGGCGGAGGCGGCCGAAGCAATCACTTGGGTTCCTCGTATGAGAGCGGATTTAAGAGCGCTGGAAGGAACGAAGACAATGTCCTCCGATCGCAACTCTATCTGGCCCGCTTTGCCTTCATTGATTTTGCGATAGTTCGCCGGAAGTTGGACGACACTCCCGTCCGGCTGTTTTCGAAAAATCCGAATATCCCCCACTTTCGCCTCAGGCGCTGTCCCAAGCGCCAGCGCAAGGGCTTCGTCGAAATTCAACTTGCCTGATTCCTGCATTAGATATCCTCCTGGCCGGTTCACCGAACCCAGGATATAAACAATACCCGCTCTTTTGACTAATACAGAATCGCCGGGCTCAACGGTCACGCTAAGTGCATTAGGATCGTTTGTACCGCGACCGTAATGAATTGTCTCCGTTTTATCGGCTGGCTCACTTTGTCGATGGATCACCACCTCATTGCCTGCCATCGCTGTCTCTCCACCGGCAAGCGCGATGACATCGATCAATTGTCGAGGAGCTAAGACTGGATATCTGCCGGGGCTTGCCACCTCTCCCACAATTGTAATGTTCTGCGCCGTAAACTCATCGAGATTCACGGTCGAATGTGCAACTTTAAGAATCTCGCCTTCAACTAGTCGGTCATCAATTGCAAATTCAGCTTCACGCAGCGTGAGCGAAGCAAGCTTCACCTTTCCTGCAAGAGGAAGCGCGACAAATCCTAGGTCGTCAATCCGATACGTCCCATCCAAATCTGGTTCTTCAAAGACATGTAATTGAATTGAACTCCCTGGCGTGAGCTTCAATTTCGCGACATCTTCTGGCGCCAGAGACGGCTGACCAAGATGTTGCCCTAAATCAGAGTTACGCTGGAGGCTCCCAGTCTGTTGCTGGAGCACGGGCGTCCCACTCGGCTGAACTGACTGGGCACAGAGGAGGAGTGATCCTTGAATCGAAAGGAGAGCGACAAACATCCTCCCGTGCAGTGATGCGAGCAACTTCCCGGAAGCACAATCAAGATTGCTTTTGATCTTTCTCATCACTTGGATATTCTCTCCCGTAGTAACCGTGATCATAGTAGTATTCAGGCGATTGGACATTCACAGCGTTCAATACGGACCCCAGAAGATTGGCCTTGTTCCTTCGGAATCCCTCAGTCAACCTTTGTAGTGCCGAGCGTGTTGTGGAACCCGATCGCAGGACGAGAACGGTGCCTTCCACCTTCACCGATATGATCGTGGCGTCTGCAACAACCATTGCGGGTGGCGTATCGATGACGACAATGTCGAATTGCTTTGCAAAATCTGCAAGCAATTTGTCGAATACGCTTGACCCAAGAAGCTCTGATGGATTCGGCGGAATCGTTCCAGCTGGAACGATGCAAAGGTTGTGCACGTTGGGATCTTCGACAACCACATCATTTGGCGAGATGTCTGAGGTAAGGAGATTACTTAACCCTTTATCATTCGGCACGTTTGCATGTTTGTGAATAGAGGGTCGACGTAAATCCGCGTCTATCAGCAAGACTCGATTGCCCAATATTGCAAAGCAGGCACCGAGGCCATAGCAAGTCGTGGTCTTCCCCTCACCAGGTAGAGCGCTGGCCACCATAACGGTACGCGGCGGAGAACCGGCCTGCGAAAGCAGGATCGTCGTCCTGAATGCTCGAAAAGCTTCGGATGCGATTGCGTTCGATCGAAATGTCTTTGAACTTTCCAGTCCCTTCTTATGAATGCCCGGCAGCGGTATCCCCGTCAGCGGGTTGGTACCTGCCTCAAAAAGGGGAATCACTGCCAGCACCGGAATTCCGGAAATACGTTCGGCTTCGAGACTGCTCGTTACAGAATCATCCAACGAGTCGAGAACAAATACGCAGATAATGCCCAAGACTGTCCCCGCTAATAGCCCAAGGGCCGCGTCAAGAAGACGCTTTGGATGTGCGGCCTTGTAAGGAGGCAAAGCGTTGCTGATTAGCGCGACGTTTGAACTTTGTATTCCCTCCGAGAGCTTTGATTCCTGAAGTTTCGTGTAAAGATCCTCGTATAGGGCACGTGTTGAATCTGCCTCCTGCTGCAAGACTGCGAGCCTAATCTGTGAATCATTCATCTTATAGGCCTGCTGTTCTTCGTCGTCGTAGGCCTTGCGAATTCCGTCCTCCGCCTCCTTTGCAACTTTGTAATTCATCTCAGTAGTATTAACAATGCGCTTTAACTCGGTTTGAATTTCACCCTGCACGACATCCAGTTGCTTATTCAGGTCCGACAGATGGGGATTCTTTGGGCCAAAAGTCTCCAGCGCGGTTGCCAGTTGAAGCTTCAAGTTTGTTTCCTGTTGCCGGAGCGAGGCAAGCCCCTCAAACAGCTCAATCTGCGATCCCGTGGTCCCTGAAGTTGAACCTTGCAGACCGCTGGCGAGATTTGTCAACTGATCTACATCTCCGGCCTTCGCCAAACGGAATAGCGCCTCTTGCGTAATTCGATTCGACTCGGCTGCGACAAGATTTGAATTCATCTGGGTGAGTCGGTCGAGCACCGGGCTCGTGACACCTGGAGTTGCACTTCCGCCTTGGCCAGTCGCTGATGTTCCTCCTCCAGTTGGAACGACGATCAACCCACTCTGCCGCTGGAAGTCTATGAGTTTCTGTTCGGCTTGCTGAACTTGTCCTTTAAGGGAGTCGATTTCGCCTGTCATCCAGCTTGTAGCTTGAACGGTCGACATGTTTCTGCGACCAAGGCGATCCTGAATGTATTGTTCTACGAGAACGTTAGCAACATTTGCAGCAAAGCCCGCGTCCTGATCTTCAAAGACAACCTGAATCAAACGTGTATCCTGTATCGGCGTTACATTCAGGCGCGACTCAAATTCCTTCAGCAGTTGCTCCCTAGTCTTGCGCGCCTGCGCCAGAGGCAATCCTCGCTCCTTTGGATCTCGGAGGTCTCTACTAAAGAGCCCCCTCTTCTCCCTTAGGTGGTCCTCGTAGTGCGTTCGTTCAATAGTCTCGAGGCCGAGATCGTCGCTCTGCAACACGGAGACTTCGGTTTCGATCTCAGTCTTTACATCATCTTCGGCTCCCAAAGTCCCAGCGAGCGAGTTAAGGGCACTTGAGCTCAAATCGCCCTGTTGCTTAAGAATCTCGATCGTGGAAGCGGAGGAGTAGTACGAAGGGAGAATGATGGTCACGAGGAGGGTTAGAGCCCCGCAGGCTATCATCGTTCCAACTAAAACCCATTTGCGTTTTCGGATGGTACGGATCGCCTGTCGCAAGGACAGATCTTCACTTTCCAAGCCATTGCCGAGGTTAAGCTGATCTGGCTGAAGAGATGCTGGCATCTTCGATTGTTTTGATATTTCGAACATATCGCGCTTAGTCCCACTGCTCCTTAGTTCACGATCAATTCTTTGGGGCGAGCCCTCTTTGGTCTCTCAGAGCCGCAGGCGAGGTCCATCTCTTCCAATTGTTTTGAAAGATCCAGGCACACATCTCAGTTGGCTTGAATCCTTTATTGCGTTTTAGCAACAGACGCGGGGTGCCACTCAGGAAACGACCTTGTCACTTAGCTTCTGCGACAGCTGCATCAAATTCTCCTGCAATGGTTTGAGGCTCTTGTGCAGCAGCCTCACTCTCTATAGGTTACCAATGGAATGCCTACTCCGCGCGGTCGATTTCATTACCCAAGCCGTAAGCTGCGCTGCACTTCATATTTCAAAGCTCGAGTCTATTCGCGAAACTTTCTTTTGGTGCCATGAAAACGGGGCTCTTCTGAAATACTCACCTCAATCCAATATTCAGTTTTCTGTCCTCCCACCGAATCTTGTCTTTTCACTACTCTCGGCGTTTGTTTCAAAGAGTCAACTCTACTCTTGGAACTCGAACTCCGTAGACTCCAATACTGCTCTTGAGTTTCTTTAAACGCCATTGTGGGCTTTCAGGGTACCAGTGCGGCGAGTCATTCTGCGAATTAGGGGCAGTGCCCGTCAGAACTTTGGGCTTAACTTGCCGGGCTCGCCGCCCGATGCATCATTTAAATGCACCAACTCATCTAGCCCCTGAAACTGCTTGAATTTCGTCGGACGCGGCGGCTGACTTTCTGGCTTCCTCGGTGATCCATGCATAAGTCTTCGACAAGCCTTCCTTCAGCGGCCGGGAGGGCTTCCAGCCAAGCTCTTTTTCTATGACGGTATTATCTGAATTGCGCCCCCTCACGCCGATCGGTCCAGGCACGTGCCGGAGTTTCAACTCCTTACCGGCAATTTCCATAACCATGTGAGCCATCTGATCAATGGTCACCATCTCTTCGGATCCGATGTTCACAGGTCCACGGAAAGAGGACTGCATGAGCCGCCTTACCGCCTCAACACATTCGTCAATATAGAGGAAAGATCGCGTCTGTTTGCCATCTCCCCAGATTTCTATTTCACCGCCGTCTGGCTGTTCGGCAACTTTGCGGCACATCGCCGCTGGAGCTTTTTCGCGCCCTCCAGTCCACGTACCTTCAGGGCCAAAGATGTTGTGGAATCGCGCAACGCGAACGTCGAGATTGCGATTCCGCAAAAAAGCGAAATAGAGACGCTCGCTGAACAACTTTTCCCATCCATATTCGCTATCGGGCGCAGCAGGATAGGCCGACGACTCTGCGCAGTTCGGATTGTCAGGGTCTTCCTGATTATAAGCAGGGTACATGCACGCGGATGAAGAGTAGAAGACCTTGCCAACCTTCCTCTCGACACCGAACTTGGCCATATGCATATTGATCATCGCGGAATTATGCATGATCTCTGCATCGTTTTCCCCCGTAAACACAAAGCCTGCTCCACCCATGTCTGCCGCCAGTTGATACGCCTCATCAAAAGGAACGGACAGAACCTTTTCCCAACTTTCCACGCCTCGCAGATCGGCCAAGATAAAGTCATCAGCCGCTGTTGGAGTGTATTCGGGAAGCTTTAGATCCGTGCCGCGCACCCAATACCCTTCCGCTTTCAGGCGTTTCACCAGATGACTCCCAATGAAACCACCCGCGCCGCAAACCAGTGCTTTTTTCACTGCCATCTCATCTCCTCCAAATTCGCACATTTTGCTTCAATTACAGAAGTTGTGACCTAAGCGTCCATATCGCATCTTAAGATGCCGGCAAACTGCATTAAGACTTTCAACGCGAACTTTGGGTTGTTGATCAGATACCGCCTCCAGAGGCGCCTGGGCTCCTGTATCAGTCGATGAAGCCATTGCAATCCTGAGTTCTTCATCCACCGTGGCGCGTCCTTAATTGATCCAATATGTATGTCAAATGCTGCCCCAACTCCGACCATCAACTTCGTATCAAGCTTGCTTTGAAATTCCGCCATGAACCGCTCCTGTTTTGGAGTGCTCAGCCCGACCCATATAACATCTGGATTCGACGCGCGAACTTGGGAGATTAACTGAGACTCCTCCTGCGCGCTTAAAGGTCCAAATGGCGGCGAAAATGTTCCCACGATCTGAAGGTCCGGAATTCTAGATTGCAATGCGTTTCGCAGGCGCTCCGCAACTCCAGGCTTCCCCCCGTATAAAAAGTTCCTGTACCCGTGAATTGCCGAGAGCTTGCAGAGTTCAATCATAAAATCGGGACCATACACTCTCCTCATGGTCTGAAAGCCCTGCAACCGGCCGACCCATACCATAGGCATTCCGTCCGGCACGGTAAGAAAAGATGCATTCTGGATTCGGCGGTATGGGAGGTCAGTTTGGGCTTCTGTGACCCCATGTACTCCGGTGACACATATGTATCCCCGCTCCTTAGAGCGGATGAGCAGATCACTTAATCTGACAGCCTCATCAAGCGTCACGGCACTTATGCCAACGCCGAGCACATTCGCACGAGCGGTGGTAAGGAAGCCTGGGCGCGGCAGATCGTTACGAGCAAGCTGACCGCCCGGAACTTCGTCTGCTGAGAGAGCGGGATTCCGAAGATATTGCTCTACTCCTCGAGTTTCAGAACTCATACAGCCGCAGCCTCGCGCACCATTGCATCCTTGAAGTATTTCAGCGATAGTCGGAGCCCGGCTTCGAGACTAACGAGAGGACGCCACCCCAGCAACGTCGTCGCTTCAGAGATATCTGGGCAGCGACGCCGTGGATCATCTTCCATACCAGGCAGAAAGCGGAACTTGCTTGGGGAGTCCGTCAATCTCAAGACAAGCTTCGCGCATTCGAGAACCGTAACCTCACTTGGGTTGCCTATATTCATCGGTCCATTGACATTTGGTCTTGACAGACGCACAATTCCGTCGATCTCGTCAGTCACATAGCAGAAGCTGCGCGACTGCTCACCAGTACCATAAATCGTGAGATCTTCTTCCTGTAACGCTTGGCGTACGAAGTTCGAAATCAGACGACCGTCATTCATATGCAAACGAGGCCCGTATGTGTTGAAGATACGAACGATTCGCGTGTCCACATGCTTGTAGCGACGGTATGCCATCGTTAATGCCTCTGCAAATCGCTTTGTCTCGTCATAAACCGAGCGTGGACCGATTGGATTTACATTTCCCCAATAAGTTTCCTTCTGCGGATGCTCGAGCTGATCTCCATAGCACTCGGAAGTTGAAGCCAACAAGTACTTGGCCCCGTATTTCTTGGCAATCTTAAGGGAATTGAAGCTGCCCGACGATCCGACCTGAAGCGTTTCCAAACCTAACCTTGTGTATGCTTCTGGACTCGCAGGAGACGCGAAATGGAACACATAATCTACATGACCACAGTCGAACACGCGACTGACATCTCCTTCGATCAGTTCAAAGCATGGTTCGCTCCTAAGATGCCTTAAGTTATCCAGACTGCCTGTCGAAAAATTGCCGATACCAACGACTGAATGACCTTCGGACAACATTGCGTCACAAAGATGCGAGCCCAGAAATCCTGCGGCTCCGGTAATAAGAGTGCGCATACATTTACTCCCTTGTCAGACCGCACAATTCGATAGTCGAAACGATGCGCATCGCCAGGACATCACGTCTTCGTTTGCTGCTCGCTTTTCAATTGACTTCTTCATCCTCGCGATTCCAAATCAGTACTCAAACCCCATGCATCGCAAAGAACAATGTATGAAGAAGTATCGCGAAATCCATGAAGAAACTGCGATGTCTGATGTAGTACAAGTCGTATTGAATGTTTTCGTGGATAAGTAGTGCACGGTCCGCGCTAAGTTGCCAAAGCCCCGTGATTCCAGGAGTCACCTCAAGCCTTTGACGTTGCACAGCGTCGTATTGCCTAACAATGAACGGCATTTCGGGTCGAGGTCCGACCAATGACATGTCGCCCCGCACAACGTTGAGCAATTGAGGCAATTCATCTAGGCTCGTTCGTCTAAGAAACCGTCCAATTCGAGTGATTCTGGGGTCGGTTGGATTAGTTGGCGAGAAGCCGTACTTTGGTGCTTCAACGAACATTGAACGGAACTTGTAGAGACCAAAGAGCTTCCCATTTTTTCCGACGCGCACTTGCCTAAAGAGGATAGGACCCTTTGAATCAAGGCGGACGAGGAGTGCAACGACCATCCAAAGCGGGGCGAGCAGCACGATTAGCGCTAGCGAGGCAATGAAGTCAAATGGCCTCTTAGCCAAGTCATAATGCCAATCCTTCCCAGATCTTCCCACAACACTCAGGAGGATTCCGTCAATATCTGCTCGCTCAGTCCACTCTTCCGCAATCAATGCATGGCCGGGAAGAAAGGCCAAACGTGAATTTGCGGCCTCCGCGATCTGCATAGCACTCGCAAATTTATCTGCGTCGAGGTTGGGAATTGCAACCATGAGATAGTCGCAATGGTGCTTCTCAAGTAATTCCTTCGTGATTGGCCCAAGGACTACCTTGACCGAATGTCCCCTTCGATAGGCGTATTCATAAATCTCGTGTCCTTCGAGATCCGGATTGTCATCGACGATCACCACTGGGTTCAATCCCAGCTTCGCCGATCGCACCAGCGCGGAAAAAACCCTGCGCCCGCTATTGCCAGCGCCATAAATGACTACCCGCTGCATGCCAACACCTTGGGCACGCAGGCTCCGGACCGCTAGGTAGAGCACTTGTCTCTCGATTGCTTGCAAGACAGGCACGGCCGTCAGAGCGATGATGAATATCCATCGTGAAAAAAGGTAGCTGGAAAAGAACGTTATCGGCAGAATAAGCAGGAACGTCTGAGCTGACACTCGTAGCGAGCGTTCTGTTTCCTTAATTCGCAGCAGACTTGAGCCCGAGCGATAGGCTCCATCGCGATCGAGCAAAAGGACGAATAGTGTCGCGACTGCGAAGGAAACGTATGCAAGAGTGCTCGCAGGATACTGCAGTCTTCGCCCCAGGTGCAGAATGTGGTACACTCCGTATCCGCAATTTACCGCCAGCACAACCGTGAGCCAATCAGCAGCAACCTCAACCAAGGTGAGCAGTTTCTCGAATTGATTGCGAAGCGCACTTTTCTGCGCAACCTTTGGGGCGGCGATAGATGCATCGACCTTCTCCAGTAGCAAGCGGGATTCTTCGACGCTAAAGGAGTTCATTGGGTAATCCTCCAGAAAGTTGCCAAGCCACATAGGCGAAAACAGTCAATGGTCAAGAAACTAGTTGACGGTTGGAGCAAGCACGTTAAGCCAGAATTCGGAGTATTCGTCAATCGCTTTGCGGTCGCCACAATGAGAAGCTCCTCTTCCGTTGAGGAGCCTTGAGACTTCAGGTTGCGCAATCGCAGTCGAGGCCAGCGCGATCGTAACGATTGTCGGATTCAGATTCCTCACTCTGCCTGATTCCATATTCAAAGCAAGGTAACCATATATCGATGTAAAGAGCCTTGATATTGGCTCGAGGCACACTTCCTCAGCCTTACCTCTAAGCTCAAGAAGTCCGATGGCAATCAATCGAATGATTTCAGGCGAGAATGTCGCAACGTCGATTAGGAGGCCGATGATTTCGGGAAGTACGATTTCCGGCGAAGCGGTTTGCGTGGAGCGGTCAATCGAATCGAGGCGCGGTTTGATCGTGTCCAGACTGGATTGAAGTGCAGTCCAGAAAATCTCATCCTTGTGATCAAAATAGCGGAATATAGTGACTTCGCTCACGTCCGCTAAACGCGCGATCTCGCGCGTGCTCGTGCGGTGATAGCCTTGCCGAGAAAACAGGGCAACCGCTGCATGAATGATTCTGCCGCGCAGTTCCGATGCTCGCGAAACCGCCGCCGAGTTCCCCTTGCGTCTCGGGGCACCACTCAGCTTGGCGCGTTCTCCGACAGTTGTACTTGCTATCACTATTGCTCTTTCTGCGATTTGGGGAATTTCATTGCTCGAAAACGTCGCCCGAATGGCGCCAACCCCGGTCGTACTTGATCTTCCCTACAGCCCAGGAATGTATCTCAGAGCCTGAGGGATTAGAAGGTCGAACCCTTCGCCTCATCCTGGGACGAACGCGACTCAAAGTGACAGACATCGGTGTCAATACCCGATTAAACAACCCGCGTAGTAGCCAAAATGTCGATGGATCGCTTCATCTTCGTGCGGGCCAAATCCCGGGCAGCTCAGCGGAAATGCGAAGCAACTGGCTTTCAAACTTAGACGAGGATTAGGCACATCGTGGTTGCTTGACTTCTCCTAAACTTCATTCAAAAGATGAATCGACGGTGTTGGACAACTCTTCGCAAGAGCGACATTTAGGAACTTTTTCATTTCGAGCCGAAGCAAACACGCGGTTGGGACACCACCTGAAATCAGAGCATCTCATTGGGAAAAGCCTGAACACTCTTTTCGACTGAAAATCATTGCACTGCCGTAGCAAGGGCACGTTGATCCGAGGCCAATCGCTGACACGTAATGTTCAAATCCCGGGATTGAACCATTGGTCCCAACTCGGAGTCCGGGTCAGCTTGGCGTTAAATGTGGCGAAGACGTCTTCCTACAAAAGACTTAACCTTTGTTAGCAAACGACAGACTGCCGACCGCAGAAGCCATCAAACTGACCAAGAATCCGGCATCTTTTACCGAATGATTGCACGACGCAAGGCGTCGCCGCACTCGCTCAGCCCGTTCTGCATCGGCTGTGCCAGGAATCAACCAAATTGAAGCTGTTCAATTCGTCCCGAAGGTGCTTCTGACGTCCTCCGGCTGGGATGCATTCCAATTGTTATCTTAAGCTACGACTTCAAAATTGAATCAGACTTTTCGCCATTGGGAGGTGACGAAAGGTCATACTTTACTGGCAAATTTATCGTATCAAAACGTTTTTTGCTCGAAAAAAAGTCTTAGCATGCAGGCATGTGCTTGCTTAACATCTTTTCCGTTATTTCTTCCCCTGCTTCCGGGCGTGACTACCGTGCAGATCTGCTTGCGAATTCTGCGCAACATCCCAACAGGTTTCGCGTCAAAGCCACCATTGGCCTTCAATGGGTCAATTTGAGCGCCCGAAGGTGGAGGAATGATTAGGATTTCGCTGAATGCCTCTTGATACATTCGTCGCGCCTCAAGAATCCAATCAGGCCGGACGTCAGAAACGTACCGCAAAGCCGATCTCTAAGAATCGGTGACTACGATATTACGAAGGAGTAGGCGATTTCAGGGCAGTATTCACGAAGACACTTGAATCGGCCTTCTAAACCCGCAATCATGACGAGGGCAGATCCGGTGATCCTCGAACAACTGAGACTTTCAGCCCCAAATCCGGAGCAATCAGAATCTCAGGAAAGACGAAGCCGATCGCTCGCAGCGACCGGAATCGCCATCCAACACTTCGTAAGAGCTGAATGAAGGAGGTCCGAAACCCTCTTCGTCGAGAAGAATAAAGAAATCGGATTGTGGTTCCTTAGCGGCGGAGGTCAATTTGAACACATCCTTAAGGAAACCCTACGAAGAATGGTAAGCTGTGATCGAAGTTTGACCCGAATACAGGCTGGCACTACTCGAGTTCGAGAACCGATTTGTCTCGCGTTCCTCATCTTTCAGCATGTGAAGCCTTTGGAAGGCAAAAAGCTGCAGTAGCGATATTCAACCCGAAACAGGAGACGTGCAATGAGTTCAAAGCTGCTCGTTCTGCTGGGCGCGCTCATCTTCTCAACTGCGAGCCTGGCTCAGGTCGCCCCGGCTGGCGAAAATAATCGAATAAGTCTCAGCGCAGGCGGCGGCATGGACCTAATGTGGGGCGATTGGGGCAACGCCATCTATCGCCTGGGACCCTCTGCATGGGTATCGGCTGAGATTTGGCGTGGCATCGGGGTTAATGTCGAAGGTCACTCGATGATCCTCACCGGTCCTGATCCATCGGCGCAATTCAAATACTTTTCCGGCCAAGGCGGAGCGATGTACACATACCATCATTGGCGCAAAATCCGGCCCTTTGCCAAAGCGGAGATAGGCTACGCTAGCCTCACCTTTCCTTCGACAGGACTACCATATGTTCACCAGGACGAACGTATCTGGGAGTTTGGTGGCGGAGCCGAGTATCGCACTTGGAAACGGCTCTGGACGCGAGTCGATTATTCGTACGATTTCTTCCCGAATTTCTACAGTCCCGTTACTGGCGAGTTTCATACATTAAACCCGAAGGGCTTCGCATTTGGCGAATCCTATCACTTCCGCTAGGGCGAAGAGGTCACTCGGCTTTCTCATTTTAGGGCTTCCCATCACCATGGGAAGCCCAAAAATGTTCTTGGCGTCGTAAATGCAAAACCAAAGGTTCGTCGCCTCGGAGTCAGAATCCATTGAATCGGATTGAATCTCGGGCAGGTGAGGATATGAACGGAGGACCGGTCCGCGATCCATATCTGGCTCCAGCATTCCCGTTGCGTGACCGCTTTCGGCGAGCCATTTGGAATCTTTGTTGGGTCGCTTTTTACAGGCCATCTCCGCGCCCCTTACACGTTTGGCGTTCATGGCTTCTGCGCTTGTTTGGAGCAAGGCTCGGGCCGAATTGCCACTTCTATCCTGCAGCGCGAATATGGGCGCCATGGAATTTGGTTTGTGCTGATCAGGTAACCGCGGGAGATGGGGCAGAGATTTACAACCCCGCGCCCCTAACTCTTGGGTCTCATGCAATTCTCTCTCAGCACTCCTATATTTGCGGTGCGACCCATGATTATAATGATCCCGCATTTCCATTGATTTCCTATCCAATGTCGATTGGAGCGTATGCGTGGATCTGCGCTAATGCTTCGGTCTGCCCAGGAGTTAACGTTGCCGAAGGAGCCGTGCTTGGACTCGGTTCTGTTGCAAGCAAGGACCTCGAACCGTGGTCTATCTATGCAGGGTCTCCAGCACGCAAAATCAAGGCACGGCAACAAAAGCTGACGTCGTCGTGGCCACTGCCCGGTAACAAGTCGACAGAATACGTCACGAGTTGAAAGCCTGACGAGTCAATCGCGCGAGTTCTCGGCGCAGCTCTTCTTCGTCTTTCGCCACTTTCACTGCGAATTCTAGTTCTCTGAGCTTGGCACCCACAAGAAACCGGTACCAAAATCCCTGCAAGACGTGATACACGAAGCCTTCGCGTCCATCGAGAAAGCCAAGCAGGAAAACATAACGGTAGACAAAGTAAGCGACTGCCGAGATTTCGAATGGAATGCGGTTGTACAACCGTTCTTTCAGTTGGCGTTTCACCCTTGCTTGCGTTGCCGTGACGTGTTCTGTGAGAAGTATTGGCTGGGGAAAGAGATGGTATCTGCCATTCAAAACATCGAGAGCCTCGCGTGTCGCATAGCGATTGTGCTTCTCAGTAAATTCAGTTAGATCGAAGAGATTGTGATCGGCGAAACCTCCGCGAAAAGTCACTGCCCTTCCTTCGGTAAGGTACATGTGCTCATCCATACGCCGGTCTTCAATCTGTGCCTTTCCACGCCGCCAGATTCTGAGAAGTGTGAGAGGGTATCTCCCCCCGTGCCGGATGAACTTGCCCTGAAAGATCGTTTTGCGCCTGAGGTTAACGCCCGTCACTTCTAGGGGAAGACTCCCGAGACTTGCTAAGATCTCCGCCGCAAGGTCAGGCTCGACAACTTCGTCTGCGTCCAGGCGCATCACCCAATCAGATGTGATAGGCGCACGGTTGAGTGCCCAGTCAAACTGTTTCGCCTGGTATTCGAAGGGGTTTTGAAGCACCTGGGCGCCGTACTTGAGCGCCAGTTCGACAGTACCGTCGGTCGAATATGAATCAATAACGAAGATCTCCGACGCCCATCCGCGAACACATTCAATTGCGCGGGCCAAATGCCGCTCCTCATTGAAAGTGAGGATAACCACAGCAACACGAATCTGTTCATTTCTAGATGAGTCAGTCATTTGACCAGTTTTGCTTGACCACATTCGCTGACATAAGATTCGATAATGCGAGCAAAATCCAGAGCGGTTACTTCTATATCAAAGAAGTGACGAAAGCCAGTTTCCGCATTCCTCCGCATCCGCTGAAGCTCTTCCCGCGACAGTGAAGTGAATCTGCGTATCAAGCGAACCGTTCCTTCCTCAGTATCGGATTCCACAAGTCCCGCTTCTGCTGCGAGGATTTCCCTCCAGATGTTGACCTTGTCGCTGATGAGCACGGGGATCCCACATGCCATCGCTTCCGCTACAACGAATCCAAAATTCTCTTGGTGCGACGGAATAATGAGCGCATCGGCCAGACGGATGGCACCCCACTTTAGATCTCCCGAAAGCATCCCAACCCAATGAATCCTACTCGCAATTCCCAACTCTTCAGCAAGTCCTTGAAGTTCCCGCGTCCATCCAATCTGGTCCGGTCCGGCAAACACCAGATCAGTAGTTTCAGGTAAGTCGGCGAGGCATTCCGCAAACGCTTGGATGAGCAGATCGCATCCTTTCTTGGGATTAATGCGGCCCAGGAAGAGCAAAAAGTGTTTGGAATTGAGGGATGGAAATCTGGCATGGAATATTGCGCATTGAGTCTCTGCATCTTGCGGAGGCACGGCCGTTCCATACAGGACCACTTGCTCTCTGTAGGCATGTCCCCTAAACACCCGGCGCGCCCGCAACATTTCTTCTTCGCATGTAAAGAGAGTTCGGGTTGCGTCCCGCAACACTTTGCCCTCAATGAAAAACCAATAAATCTGTTTCGCTAAATGCTTGACTGGGTAGGCATCGCGGAACCACGGATCCATCATTCCATGAATGGAAACAAAATAAGGAATGTCGAGCTTTCGCAGTGCCCGCCAAGAACCGAAGGATGCGTAATTCCAGATCCCATGCAGGATTACGGCATCAAAACAGCCTGCATTCTTCCGTAACCAGGGCGCAAGTTGGGAGTTGTAACGGTATTTGCCAAACCCTCCTCCGAGTGCAATATGCGTGAAGGGAAAGTTGCGACGTGCTACTTCCTCTGAGGACTCCAAACTTACAACAGTGATGTCCAATCCGTTTCGGAGCAGGACTTCCGAAATGCGGTAAATGGCTTCAATCGGTCCACCGGATTCGGAACTTGTCGTGCAGATTACATGCAATAACCGCATCAATTTCCTTGAACGGGGCGTATCAGTTCTTTGGGAGAATTCCGAATGATCGAAGCCCCAATTCGAAGAGAATGGTGACCCGCAAGATGAAGCGAATTCGCAGGGGACGGGTCATCGTAAATTCGGCACACAAGCCGCAATGGCAACCTTAATCCTGCACTCCCTCGATGATCAGCCGCGGGAGCATCCAGAATCGAAGATAGGCCAGCGTCTTCATGCGGAATATATGTCTCGTACGTGAATCGAATGCATCGGCCAAATAACAAGCAACAGCTTGAGCCACCAACGTAGCGTAAGCTGAGCCAACGCCTCCCCAACGGGGAATCCAAAGCAGATTTAGTGTCACGTTCAGGACAGCCCCGAGCGACATTCGATACATCGAGCTCACGGTAAGCTTCTCCTGGACAAACTGTTGGCTACCGATCTGGCCTACAGCGGAAAACGCACCGGTCCAGATGTGAATCGCGAGAATCTGAGCAGCAGAAGCGTACTGCACCCCGTACAGCACGCGCACGGCGAATGGGCCGGCGAACTGGGTACATATCGCTACAACGACACTGACTAGGATCATGCTTTCATAGAGGCGCTGCAGGCGTGCATAATATCGCGCCGGATCTTCTTCGCGGCTCTTGAGCATGCGGGGCATCACGCTGGCGCACACGATGATAGGTATCGAGTACCAAATTTCAGAAAGCCGGATGGCGGCTGTGTATTGCCCGACAACTGCCTTCGATGCGAGCTTGCCCAGGAGCACTTGGTCAGAGCGGAAGTAGATCAGATACATCACGCTCGATACCAGAAGCGGCCAACTCTCACTCAGGAGCTGCCGAGCTACGCTTAATTGCACCATCCAACGCCGCATCGGACGCTGAAATAGGAAATAGCAGCCGGCCAAACCCAGTTCCGTTAACAGAATTTCCACGGCGAAGATCCAAGCGAACGCCGTAAGAGTCAGATGCAGTATTACAGCAAGAAGACGCGCGCAACTCGCAGCAACGAATACTCCGATTCGCGGGACGATTGAAAAAACTGATTTGGTTTTGGACTGAAAAAAATAGTCGACAACATCGAACGCCTGCGAGATGCCTGCAATAGACATCAATGCGACCAAGGCGAGCAGAAATCTGTTATGCGGCTCAAGGAGGCAAACAGCACCAATCGCCAAGAGGGTTGTGACAACGCTGGCTAATGCCTTTAAGGCAAAGCCTGTACCCAATATCTGCGGCGCGACGCTTTCGTCCAACGCGATTTCACGCACGACGAGAAGATCGAGGCCCAAGTTCGACATGATGTTGAAGAGCGAAAAAATGGCGAAGCCATAATTTAGCAATCCAAATTGACTGGGACCCAGATATCGTGCCACTGCGGTATTCACAATAACCGCACCAAGCATCCGCGTAATGCGATCGGCACTGAGCCACCCGATGTTCTGAAGTGAGGCCTGGACGCCCTTTCTCTTGCGGATTCGATCGAAGGGGTTCACGCGGTGCAAACCATCGAAGCGGCTCCATTCTCCACGAGGGGGGTTGGTTGAATTCAGCGGCAGATGAGCAGGTCGACCACTACGATGTTCGTGCGACAGGCGAAGCTCTCAGAATGCGCACCGGCTGGCGACGCCAGGCAAAACGACTGGGTAAGGAACGGGCTGGATTCGTTTGGATTATATCGAGCAGGATATTAATCAAGAAGGCTTCAGTCATTCTCCTCGTGCTCGCAAAAGGAGAGAAGAAGATGTCAAAAAGAAACGCCGTGAGCATAACCGCGAAAACGGGAGACAAAGATGGGCGCAGCGCCGAGAGCCTAATCAGCCCCTTGCCTAGGAGCCAGAACATATATAGCCAAAAGACCGCGCCGAGGATGCCCGCCTGGACCCAGGCACCCATTAAGTGAGAATGAGTCGGAATTAGCCCCTGCGAATATTCCTCTTGGAAGTCGAGATCCGTTCTAACTCCCCATTCCGCTTGGATATCGGCCAACATTTCGATGTACTTGAAATCCCGTGCCCATGATCCATGGCCTAAAATTGGACTCTCAAGTACTGCCTTGGATGAAACCAAGATCTCGGGCCTGCCACCGAGGACGATTCCACCAGCAAACTGTGACTGTGTCTGATTCTTCTGGAGCGCTTCATCCTTGAGTAACCCTCTTTGGGTGACAAAGTGCACCAATACATCCGCTGCAGTGGCGGCGATGGCTGCCAGGCCAATGAGAACCACCACATTTGCGAGGCTGCCCTTGCGGGGAAGAATCGTTAGCCGCCTGACATGCTGAGGAATGACCGGCAGGATTAATGCAATCGCTACTAGAGTATTCAATACTGGGCCGCGGAAATTCTCTAACAAATTTACTGCGATGATCCCGCCCATGAGTGCCCCTGTGACGAGATAGTTGCGACGGCTGAAGAAATAACAGGCAAACAGGGCAATCAAAATGTTCGTGCCTGTCGCATATCCAAATTTCCAGGGCTCGTCGATGGAGGCCTCAGAAGGCTGAAACCTTGCGGAGAGCAGTGCGCCAACGCCGTAAGCAGCTATGAAGATGATCTGGCGTCTCCGATTTCCGGAGATCAAAGTGGACAGCGCCAAAAGATCGATCGCGAAAAAAATCAAATTCGCGTCGCCACGCGTCCAATCGGCGGTTGCGGTCGAACGCCAGATATCTGTGATCACCAGGTTCAGAAGCCATAAGACTAACAGGCTGTAGATCGTCAACATTCGTGGGCGGAAAAGGCTCTTCGTGTTTGTGACCAAGAGCACGGGCAAAGCCACGACGATCAAGATCTCTGACACGGGCAGCTCACCGATCATATGCACCGTAAAAGTGCAGGTGAGGCCAATGGCGAGGATCAGGATGTCGGCGCCTATCGATTCCACTTTTATTCGGGACGACGCAAAGCTAGAGCGCAATCGTCCGGCACGATCACGCATCCGAGGGACCACGGAATAGCGACTGATGGTCATTCTTGAACGATGGCTGGCTGGAAGGAGATGATCGATGGAGCTAAGAAGATAATGCCTAGAGTTCAATTCTATTCTGGGTTTCGTTCGCCGTAATACTCGTAATATTTGCGACCGTAATATTCCGAATATTCCGGCGCCTTGAAGTCCACCACGTTCACTGCAACCCCGAGGAGATGTGCTCCTGAGCGATCGAGAAGGTCAATGCAGCGTTGAACGACGTGGCGCTGCGCAGCGCCATAACGAATGATGAGAATCGCTGCGTCCGTCAATCGACCAAGAATCGAAGCATCTGTAACTGCAAGCACAGGTGGAGTGTCGATAAGGACGAAATCATATTCTTCGCGCAATTTCAGAATAAGGTCTTCCATCTGCCGGGAGCCGAGCAATTCGGATGGAAGAGGTGGAACTGGACCTGAGGTCATAATGTGCAGATTGGTTAGTTCAGGCCATTCCGTTGTCGCATCTTCGATGTTGGATTTGCCCGAGAGTAAGGACGATAAGCCAAGCCCTTTGGGAATCCGGAATCGCAAATGCACTGACGGGCGCCGGAGATCCGCGTCGATCAGGAGGACACGTGATCCGTTCAAGGCGAACGTGATGGCCATGAGTGTGGCTACCGAACTCTTGCCTTCCGCTGGCCGGGTACTCGTGATCATGATGACCTTCGGGGGCGCACCCGGACTCGAAAGCAGAATCGAAGTTCGCATTCCTCGCAACGCCTCTGCAATCCTCGACCACGAAGAGGCGCCCCTCGATATTGCAGATTCCCGGAATTTGGAAGGGAGTAAATCCTCGGTCTCGACGGAAGGAATAGCAGCAAGAAGTGGAAGCTGAAGCGCTCGCTCAATGTCATTCATTGTCTTCAAATTCGTATCCAGGGATTCGAAGAGAAGAGCCAGGATAAAGCCGAGCATGAGACCCGAGGCGCCGCCCACTGCGAGGTTAGCCCGCTTCCGAGGATGGCTCGGAAATACGGGAATATCTGCATTGTCTACGATGCGAATCGAGGTCGTGTGAAGGCCAGCCATGATGCCCGCTTCTTGCAGCCGCTGCTGGAGGCCATCGTAAAGAATCCGGTTGGCCTCGTATTCGCTGCGTGCGAACTCGTACTGCACTCCTTTTGCGCCGTTCTTGTATGCCGATTGCTCTTCATCGTTCAAGCTCTTGCGCAACATATCTTCATTGTTCTGTGCTGCGTCGTATTCCTTCTGAGCTCTGTCCACTTGCGCGGTTTCTTCGTCTCCAAGATTGCGCTGCAACTGGTCGATTTGCGCTTTCAATGACTTTAACGGCGCATAGGCAGTTCCATATGTCTGCGACATTGACGAGTACTGGCCCCGTAACTGGGTCAATTGTTCTTTGATCGCCTGTAGAGCGGGATCCTGTACCGCCGCCGCGTCTATCACGTCGGGCGTAGAACTCTTGATCGCTTTCAGTCGCGCTTCCTTAACCATGCGATCGACTTCTGCATCCGCCAGTTGCTTGTTCAATTCCTCAAGGCTCGTAACAAAGACACTGTCCTTGGGTTCAACACCTACAATCCCAAGGTCTCGCTGATAATCGATCATCTGCGCCTGACTCTTCCCGAGATTGTCTTTCAAATCGCTGAGCTGCGAATTCAACCAACCAGAAATCTTGGATGTCGACGTATAGTTGTCGCGAAACGAATGTTCAATGTAGTTATCAATCAAGGTGTTCGTGATCAAGCTGGAGAGCTCTGGTTTGCTCGACGTTACGCTGATCTCAAGGATGCTCGTATGCCCCTGACGCACGACATTCAAAGTACCGATCAATTGCCCCACGAGAATCTCTCGTATCGCGGGTTGCGTCATGTCCCATGGCGCCCCGTTCTTCAAAGCGAGAAAATCCGGATTTCGCTCCAGATTCAGTGACTTGATCGTCTGAATCGCCAGGCTTCGGCTCTCTAGAATCCTCATTTCTGTATCAAGTCTTTCGGTATCATCGCTCTCACCGGACAAATCTTGAATTTGCTCTAATCGAAACTCGCTGGATCTGTCGGGGACGATCTCGATCTGCGCCGATGCGGTGTAGTACCGGTGCATCAAGACATTTGCCGTTAGTGCGGCGGCAACCCCCAAAAGAAAGCCGGTTCCAATGATCCAACCGCGCTTCTTCAAGAATTGGACAAGTCTCCCAAGAGAGTCTCCGCTTGGGTCAGAACCTAGTTGAACTCCGAGTTCGCTGCTCGCTGCAAGCGATTCTTGATCTTCTTTTCCTTGACGATTCACCAATTGATAGTCCTTCAGAGGAACTCAGGTCGCCGACAGGCGAAAGACCGCGTTTTCAAAAATGCTCGGAAATCTAGCCAACGGCCGGAAACCCGGATTTGCCGAAATTGAATTACCGTTGGACCTGCAGGGCAGTCGACGAAATAGGTTTCGACTCACCCGTTCTTGCGCGGAATTCTTCAAGCAGTGTATCTGCCCACCGCTGGGGAGAATACTGATGAGAGAGTTCATGGCTGGCCCGCGACATCGCCTCCAGGGCAGAATCATCTTTGGTGCTGACCCGGGCCATGAGCATGGCAAGCGCTTTCGCATCTTCGCTGGCAAAGACATATCCGTTATAACCCGGCTGCACGAGGTGAACGGTTGCGCCAACTCTGTCCGATGCCAGGACAATCAGACCGGCAGAAGTCGCCTCGTGAACGACCAGGGCCCATGCATCCCGTTGGCTGGACAGAACTAGGCACCCGGCTGCAGCAAACATGGAGGCCATAGCGTCCGGTTGGACAAAACCCGTGACTTCAATGCCGGGTCGACCTTCGAACAATGAAGCGAGGGGGCCAGCACCGCAGCAAATCAGCGGCCACGGCGAAGGACAGGACGAACGATACTTCTCATAAGCCTCAATCAACGTCGGGATTCGCTTTTCTGGTACGAATCTGCCTACGAAGAGGAAGGATCGAGGAACTGGCCGTCCTTCTGCGATGCGGCTGAGATAGGCTCTTTCAAACCCTGCTTGGTCGCACGAAAAAGACCCGCGCAAGATCTGGTTTTCTTGAAAGCCCATCCTTTTTGCAAAGATGGCCTGGCGTTCTCCCGGGAGCCAAACAGCATCGGCAAGCGGCCTGACATAGATCGGGGCAACGACCGCGCCTAGATGTTGACGCAGGGTGCCCTTCCAAGGGTTATCCATTACCATCACACGCCAGCACTTTCCGGCATACGAGCGGGCTATTTCTCGATACGCGGGAATGTGCCAGCCGGCAATTATCATGATTTCCGGGCGAAAGGACGACATCTCCTTGATCACCAATTCCCGGTCTGGCGTGGACGACCAGATTACGCGCCGGGGAATCCAGGCAAACTGCTCTTCATCGTAGGGGGCATTTTTGTCGGACGCGTTATGGCCTACAAAAAGTTCAACACCATCGCGAGAGGCTAGCTCTTTCAAGCAGGCATTCAGATATCCAGACAATGTTGTCCAGAGAACTGCGACTCTCAAATAAGGCCTCCACTCAATGAGTGCATCAACGCGCAACTAGTCCCGAGAGGTAGCCGGTTGTGCGATAGAAGAATCGGAGCACCTGATCGGTAGAGCGCCACTCGCGACCTCGAACCTGCTGGAAGATTCTGCGCGAGTCCATGAAATACTGAGCATTCAGCTTTCCCGAACCCGAGATGGAACTGGCGTGAATACGAAATGAGGAGAGATCCGCATCGATGTAACCCACCCGGGCTCCCTGACTCACCATCGTGACAAATAGCTCGCCGTCCCAGCAAGTTCGGTTCGATACGTTGAACTTCGGAGAACGAGCAAAGGTGCGCGCTCGGAAGAACGTCGATTGCTGAAGCCAACGTGCGCCGCCGTAAAAATACCGGTCAACCGAGAAACCCCGAGCCTTATAGTGCCGCGTCCTTTGACCGCTTCCGTCAATCACGTAGCCATCGCCGAACACGATGTCGCACTCCGGATTTTCAGCAAAAAAGCCCGCAACGACCTTTAACGCGTCCGGTAAAAGAAGATCGTCGGCGTTGAGGAAGCCGAAAATCTCACCCGATGCCTTTGAGAATCCCTTGTTTAGTCCATCCGCGGCGCCCAGGTCGGGCTCGAAAATGATGTGCTTGATGAAGTCTCCGTAACTCTTGATAATTTCGCGACTGCCATCAGTGGAGCCCGGGTCGATAACGATGTATTCCAGTTCCGGATACGCTTGTCCGAGGACCGAATCCATAGCCTCTTTCAAATAGTTGGCTTGATTGAACGACAACGTAACAAGACTGATCTTCATCGGCCCCAAGCTTTCAGATCCAGACGCATCTTCATCCCGCACTTGCGCTCGAACATCCTGCTAGCAATTCCATTTCGAGTGGCTCTATGTCAAGGATGATAGGTGTAGAGCAAAGCGGTAGACACGGTCAGAGCCGCTGCCATTGCCCGATTCAATACATCCTTGACTGTGCTTGGAGTGACGTACACGATGTCATCTTCCTTAATGAGCGGATCAGAGGCTCGGGAAAGCAGGACTTTATGGAGATCGATCTCCTGAACTATCCTTGTCCCGTCCGGTTGCGCGCGTACAAGATACGTATGCTTATCCGAAGTCAAAGGCACCACTCCGCCGGCAAGCGAAATTATTTCTGACAAGGTCATTTGAGGAGAACCGCAGAGGGAGTAAGCGCCAGGCTTCACCACATGGCCGCCGATATATGCAATTCCGCACGCTCTTACCAACACGCGATCGCCCGGCTCCACTGGCCGGTCATAACTGGCGGTATTGTGCATCGTCGGATCCCAGGGAACGAGTGACTTCTGGTCTGGGTGATGATCATTTGAAATCTCAATGACACGCCCAGTATTAGCCGTGAGGCCGCCAGCGAGGGCAAGCACATCAGAGAGCTGATGTTTGCCTGGCGGTGGGTAAATCCCCGGCGCATGGACCTCACCAAGCACAGTGATACCTGTTGAGGACGAATCAACTGTCACGGTGATATGCGGATCGAGCATGAGGTTATGACTCTTCAGCTCCTGGGCCAGAAGATCTGCGGCGCCCGCACTATTCAGGCCATCCAGGTGGACAACTCCGAGCATTGGCATAGCGATGTCGCCATTTTCAGAGACGCGAGTAATCAACGAAAAATCGGGGGCGTTGAAAACGGTAACGTGAACCACCTGGCCGGGAGCGATGGGCGAGTCAGTTAACCCACCCACACTCGCGTTTGCTGCGCCTGCTGCCGATGCCGACGCCCCTCCCTGCGCACTCGGAATTAGTGCGGGACGCTGGTCCTGGCCCAGACAAAGTCCACAGGCCAGGATCAATAGCGGGGGCAGGATGATGACGCCAGACATCTTGCGCCGAAAACGTTCGAGAAGGATGGTTGGATTTGAAATGATTGAACGAAGAAACATTTTCAGATACTCCGCCTTCCGCCAAGGCTGCACAAGAACCCTGGAGAATCCTTCGGAATGAGAAGTGCAGTCGTTGGTTTTTGCCGCATCACTGGGTAGTCTTTTGCGAATTCACGATCGCCTCGAGTTCGGCGCGAGCAGAATCGTAGGTCAGCCGAATACCTTCCGCCAGTTCCGTGCGCGCCTTCCAGCCCAATCTGTTAATTCGGCTGACATCGAGGAGCTTTCGCGGAGTTCCATCTAGTCGTGAGGGATCGAAGCGCAGCTCGCAGTCGAAGTCGAGGACTCGTAGGATCAGTTCTGCAAGCTCGCGGATTGTCAAATCGGTTCCAGAGCCGATGTTGACCAATGGTGCATCATCGTAATTTAAAAGGCCGTCATATACGTCATCAGGCAGACACATGAGATGGATACACGCATCGGCGAGATCATCGCTGAAGAGGAATTCTCGTCGAGGTGTACCGGTGCCCCAGACTTCCATCGTGCGCTGACCGGCCAGTTTAGCCTCAAGTGCCTTACGCATGAGCGCAGGCAAGACATGGGATCCCTGTAGATCAAAACGATCCCCTGGTCCATAAAGGTTGGTCGGCATTGCGGCAAGATATTTCGTTCCAAATTGCCTGTTGTAGGACCAACACATTTCGATTCCGGCTATTTTTGCCAACGCATAGGCTCGATTCGTCGATTCAAGTGGGCCCGTAAGCAGGTATTCCTCTTTCAGAGGCTGAGGCGCCAACTTTGGATAGATACAGCTCGAACCGAGAAACAGCATTCGCTTAACACCGCCTTGATAACACGCATCGATGACATTGGTCTGAATTTCGAGGTTCTCGCGGATGAAGTCTGCTGGAGACGTGTCGTTCGCGAGGATTCCACCGACTTTTGCTGCCGCAAGGAGAACATATTCAGGTTTCTCATTTTCGAAAAAGCCCCGCACTGCGCCTTGGTCCGTTAAGTCGAGCTCGGCATGAGTCCGTAAAAGAAGATTTTCATATCCGCGCCGCTGCAGACCGCGGCGAATGGCTGAGCCGGCGAGCCCGCCATGACCTGCGACGAAAATGCGGCTGTTCTTTTCCATCCCAGATAATCCCTCCAGTTGGTCAGCGCTCGTGGAAATTGAAAGCCGAGAATCCGTGCTTCCGCACGAGCGCATCCCTCTCAGCGGCTTTCAGATCCTCCTCGACCATCTCCTTAACCAACCCACGAAATGTAACCTTTGGCTTCCAACCCAATTCGCGTCTCGCCTTTCCGGCATCACCGAGCAGCGTCTCTACTTCCGTCGGCCGGTAATAGCGCGGATCAACAGCTACGATAACTTTCCCTTTCTCGTCGACACCCTTTTCCTCTACGCCTGTGCCCGTCCACTCAATTCTCATTCCGAGACATTCCGCAGCAACATCAACAAACTCTCGAACACTGTGTTGCTCACCGGTTGCAACGACGTAGTCGCTTGGCTTTTCTTGCTGAAGCATGAGCCATTGCATTTCAACGTAATCGCGGGCGTGTCCCCAATCGCGAAGCGCGTCCATGTTCCCGAGATAGAGGCAACTCTGCAACCCCACTTGGATTCGAGAAAGCGCTCTTGTAATCTTTCGAGTTACAAACGTCTCGCCACGCTGAGGCGATTCATGATTAAACAGTATGCCGTTGCAGGCGTACATGCCGTAAGCCTCACGATAGTTGACCGTGATCCAGTAAGCGAAGAGCTTGGAGACTGAGTATGGTGAGCGAGGATAGAACGGCGTGGTTTCCTTTTGCGGGATTTCCTGCACCAGGCCATACAGTTCAGATGTGGAAGCCTGGTAGAAACGTGTCACCTTTTCGAGACCAGCGATGCGGATTGCCTCGAGGAGTCGCAGGGTACCGAGAGCATCACAGTTTGCCGTATACTCTGGCTCCTCAAACGAGACCTTGACGTGGCTCTGGGCCGCATTATTGTAAAGTTCGTCGGGCTGTACCTCCTCAACGATTCGGGTCAAACCGCTTGAGTCTGTCAAGTCTCCGTAGTGCAGCATGAATCGACGCCCGACCTGGTGCGGATCTTCGTAAAGGTGATCGATTCGGCTGGTGTTAAAGGACGAGGCCCGGCGCTTGATGCCGTGCACCTCATATCCCTTCGACAGCAGCATTTCGGCCAAGTACGCTCCATCCTGTCCGGTCACCCCGGTGATGAGAGCTCGCTTCATTCGACTACGCTCCTTTGCATCCTTCGCAGTACACGGCTCAACTTGCATGAGCTTTGCGCATCCCGTCTCCGGTGCCGACCGGATGGGTCAACTCGATTCATACGAGGGCTTCTATGCAGCTTTTGAAATACGGCAAGCTCAGACGCAAGCCCGTTTCAAGGTCGATCTTCGGCTCCCAGCCAAAAAGCTTGCGGGCCTTCGTGATATCGGGTTGCCGTTGAATCGGGTCGTCTTGCGGCAAGGCACTAAAAGCGATCTTGCTCTTGGATCCCGTGACCTGCAAGATCGCATTTGCGCAATCAAGGATTGTCCATTCTGTCGGATTGCCGATATTGACCGGCATGTGCTCATGTGTTCGCGAAAGACCCAAAATGCCCTCAATTTCATCGGAAACGTAGCAAAAACTTCGTGTCTGGCTGCCATCCCCGTACACTGTCAAGTCTTCGCCCTTCAGCGCCTGCATCAAGAAATTCGAAATCACGCGACCATCGTCCTTCTGCAAGCGAGGCCCGTAGGTATTGAAGATCCTCACCAAACGTATATCCACGCCCGAATATCGATGATAGGCCATGACAAGGGCCTCGGAGAACCGCTTCGCTTCGTCATACACTGAACGCGGGCCCACTGGATTGACGTGGCCCCAATAATCCTCGGTCTGAGGATGTACCAGCGGATCGCCGTAACATTCGGAAGTGGATGCATGCAGGAATTTCGCACGATACTTCCGCGCGAGTTCAAGCAGATTGCGGGTCCCCATGGAACCAACCATGAGGGTTTCTATACCGAGACGAAAATAGTCCACCGGACTGGCCGGGGACGCAAAGTTGAAAATGTAGTCGACTTGTCCCGAGTCGAATTCCTTGCTGATGTCCTGCTCAAGGAATTCAAATCGCGATTCGTTACGAACCTGCTCGAGATTTCGCAACGATCCAGTGCAGAGATTATCAACCCCGAGAACGGTGTTTCCTTCTGCCAAGAGAGCATCTGTCAAATGGGACCCTAGAAACCCTGCGGCCCCGGTCACCAGAACACGCATTGATTAAATGTCCTTTCGATTCGGACTCGGGCACCGGTCGATCATTCTGAATAGATGCTGTGACCGTGCGGCGCATTTTAGGCTCAACTTTCATCTTTAGTTCTTCCCCCGTGAGGTCATTTCAGCGATGAAATGACGCACGCTCTTCCCGGAAACACATCATTCAAACTTTAGCTTCGGGACTTTTCACGCTTTCTTGGCGCATGATGCAGCGCAACCGGATCAATCGACTGCCCAAGCACCGGCCTGCCCACGCTCAGATAGGTAAAGCCCTGTTCTGCCATCTTTGCGGCGTCATAGAGATTCCGCCCATCGATGACGATGGGATAACGCAGCGTGTAGTGAAGGCGAGGCAGATCTAGTTCTGCAAATTCTTGCCAGTCATTCAAGATCAGAAGCGCATCTGCGTCCTTTGCCGCTAGATATGGATCGGCTGCGTAGTGCATTTGCGGTCCTGGTGGGATCACTTCTTTGGTTCTTTCTTCGGCGGCCGGGTCATACGCAGTAACAATGCACCCTTCACTCAGAAGCTTGTTGACTATGTCGAGCGCCGGAGACTCGCGAATGTCATCTGTTCCACCTTTAAATGCTAATCCAAGCACGCCAACGCGCTTGCCACGAAACGTCCAGAGCGCGGAACGAATCTTCTGAAAGAAACGGAGTTTTTGCTCTTCGTTGATCTTCTCCACTTCCTGAAGTAGTCCAAAGTCCATGCCAACCAATTCGGCAACATGGCGAAACGCAGCCACATCTTTCGGGAAACACGAACCGCCGTAGCCTACGCCTGCGCGGAGGAATTTGTTCCCGATGCGGCTGTCGAGCCCCATGCCTCGCGCAACTTCTTCGACATCGGCACCCGCTGCCTCACAAATATTCGCCACCGCGTTAATGAACGAAATCTTTGTGGCAAGAAAAGCGTTGGAGGCATGCTTGATGATTTCTGCGGCCTTCGTTGAAGTCAGGAGAATCGGAGGCGGATCAGACAGGCTGCGCGGCCCCGGAACCGCTTTCACATCCTGGTAATAGTCACCTGACGTGAGTGGGGAATAAATTTGCAGCAACAGGTCGGAGGCGCGTTGCGTCGCAGCGCCGACGACAATCCTGTCAGCATGCAAAAAGTCAACGACGGCTGTACCTTCGCGCAGGAATTCGGGATTGGAAGCGACGTCAAACAGATCCTTTGGAACACCGTTGCGCTCAATGACCCGACTAATCCACTCATTGGTATAAACAGGCACCGTGCTCTTCTCTACAACAACCTTGTAGGAGTCAATAGACCGCGCGATCTCGCTGGCCACTGCATCGACATAGGAGAGATCTGCGCTCCCACTGCTGCTCTGCGGCGTGCCCACAGCAACGAAGATGGCTTGCGCTGCCTGCACCGCGGCACGCAGGTCCGTAGAAAACTCAAGTTTTCCTTTGCGGTGGCGAGCCAAAAGCTCCGGAAGATATTCTTCGTGAATTGGGACGCCGCCTTCACGAAGCGTTTTCACCTTGGACTCATCGTTGTCCACGCAGATCACGCGATGCCCAATCTCCGCGAAGCAGGCGGCCGCCACGAGGCCCACGTAGCCTGAACCCACAATGGCAATCGAAATTGGCTGAGCAGTCGAATTCTTCATTGACCCTTCCCTTAAACGCGTTTCACAAAACAATGACGCTCAAAGTGTCCCACTTTTTCTGTCAACATCTAAAAAGGCAAATCATCATCTCTCAATTGGAAGCCGGTCCCGATACCGAAGGATCAAGGGGACAAGCTTGGGTGCTGACAAGTACCGCGGGACGAAGCGCCGTGGCGCCGAAACACACCTGAGCAGCCAGCCGAGGTAAAGCCGGTCAGCCCAATCTGGAATCCGAATCTGGTCTCCGCTGAGGAAGGCGATCGCCGCACCGACACAGTGAATCGCCGGCCGATAGGTAAGCCGGCTCTTGAGAAAAAACCCGAGACGCTCCTGCGTTCCTCCGCCGAGGGTAATCACAATGTGTTTGATGCGCAGGCGCTCGACGAGTTCAACAAGTTCCTCGTCCTCGACGCGATCCCCATACATGGGTGCCACGTAAACACACTCTGAAGGCACTTCGTTTCCGTGCGTTGCCAGCCACGCCAGGTTTGTCCTGGCATTTGAGGAGCCAGCCATCACCCAAAGCGTGTTTCCGGGCTTTTGCACGTCCGGCCGCTGCAGCAATTCACGCAGATAGCGCAAACCTGAAAGCCTGTGAACCGAGTCGCCCTCGAGCAGGTTCCAGACTATAACCATGAATGCCGAATCGGTAATGGCAATATCGGCGCCGGCCAACGCGGCCCGGTAAGAAGCGTTTGTAGCGATGTCCTTTAACGCTGGAGCCGCCGGAACGACCAGCAATCCACCGTCGCGGCAGATCCGCTCAATCGCTCCAGCCGCGTCGCCTCCATAGAAATTGACTCCGAGGATTTGACGTTCGCACTGTGACTCAATCTGCGACTCAATCATGGACTCACACCAAGGCCCCATAAGAGGAAAATCAAACTTCCCGCAGTCGACTCTGGGAGGGGGAACGCCGTGAATGCAGCTAAATCCTCGGGCGCGGGGTCTTCTCCGCTCACCGTTCCGGCAAACGACTTCAGGAGTGCAAACCGTTGTCATACGAACTTCGGTTTGGTTCTTACGCGAGACAAAACTCGGAATACGCATCAAAAAGAGAGTTGACGCTCGCCGCATCATCAAGGAATACCCGCCGCAGAGGGCCGCGACTTAGAACAATCGCGATCAAAGTGAGAACTAGGGTCTTGGCATTCGGTGAGCGAATTTCGCCACGATCGATCCAGGGCTCAAGATAGCGGGATACCACCTCGACCAGCTCGCCTAGATGCCGTCGCAACAGCGGATCGAGATCTTCGCTCAATTCGAGTACGCTGAAGCCGAGCAGCCGCAGCAATTGCGGCTGCTGCAAGAGAGCCGTAGAGACAAGCTCGAAGGTGCACGCCAGGGCCTCGCGGCCGCTTCGTGCTTCGGTAAGTCGCGTAAGCATCTCGCCTTTCAGGTGCACTCGCTGTAGTTCTGCACTCAGAACAGCAAGGTAAAGGTCTCGCTTGCGCGGAAAGTGCCGATAAATTGTGACCTCGTTCACTTCCGCCGAGGACGCAATCTCCCGCGTGCTGACTCCGTTGTAACCGAACTGAGCGAAGAGTGCCGCCGCCGTTCCAAGTATTCGCTCTTCTGCACCGCCCCGTGTTGATCCGGCTGTTTGTGCCATATGCTATTCCTGCCGCCTTTCTGGAGACGGTAGAGTTTTACCCGTAAAATCCTGCGTCTTGCGGAGTTCCACGCTCGCCAGGGCTTCGCTTTCTTGTGCCGGATATGCTGGCAGTGCGGCGCTTCGCGGGTGCGCGATTATAAAAACTGTGAAGGATTGGTCCGCCTCCCGCCGCGAAGCCGGCGGGAGATTTAAAGCCTAAAGGAAGGTTTCAATAATTGGATGAAGCAATGCTTACTCAGGCGCTAAGTGCGCTGCCAATGCAAGCTGGTCGTATTGCCCGCTAGCCGATTCGAAGCGGCACGATCATCCAGCAATTCAAGATCGTTCTCATCCACTTCAATGACAACGCTTTGCATGATCTGCTGCAGGGTCAGCACGACCCGGAAACCATTCTTCTTACGTGCCACCACCCCCACCAAGCCTGCAAATGGACCGCGATGTATGCGCACACTCTGGCCTACTGTCAGTAAGGGGTGAGGTTCAACTGCGCCGGCCGCTATTCCTTGCCGGAGCGCTTCGAGAGATGCATTGTGGATGGCTGCCGGGTCTCCGCCGGTTCCAATGACGATTGTCAGCGCTCCAGGGACATTCAGCACACGGGCACGCTCTAGCCGTCGCATGCGCACAAAAATATAACAAGGAAAGAGAGGAAGCTCCAGTGTGACCTTGGAGCCATCGCGCCATCTGCGTTGAGTGGTATAGAGCGGAAGAAAATGCTCAATCTCCCGCTGCTGCAAGTGTTGCGCTACCCGTTTCTCATGTCGACAAGTGGTATAGACCGCAAACCAAGGAGCGGCTGACGCGTCGATAGCAGGCAGTTGCGCTTCACTGCCTCGATCATGGAGGGGGATTCCAGAATCGATTCTTTGCAAAGCTTCGCTATCCTCACTTGGATTGAGGTCTGTTCTAAAAGTGTTGAGTGAATCGAACCAGGCAGTCAAAACAAAGAAAGCTGAATGCTGAATGAAAGCAAGCGCTTCCACCCATGCCGGACTTTTGGAGCCTTAAGGCTCTCTGGTGCCAGTGGCATCACTATACCAGTAGGATCATGATTTTCAAGTAAAAATTGGCATCCCCGAAGGACGATGTACCAGCCGAAAGACTGCAAGCACATGCCAACTTCGGCATCCCCACTAAAACGCCGCGGAACGTGAGAGCGGCTTTGGTTAGAGCCACCGGATTCGGTGCAAAATTCGGCAGTTCCTCATATGGTAACCTCGAAAAAACAGGGGCTCTTTGCCGATGTCTTCAGGAACTGCATTGCCAACACGCGTATACATGGACGGAAACGCCACGACACCCTTGCTTCCGGGGGTGGTTGAGGCCATGCGGCCCTATTGGACTGAACACTTTGGCAACGCTTCCTCTATTCATTTGCATGGGCAGCAGGCTCGGACAGCGGTGGATCATGCCCGGGAGACACTGGCGGAATTCTTCAATTGCCATGATGCCGAGGTGGTTTTCAACTCTGGTGGTACGGAAGGGGACAATACCGCGCTTTTCGGGCTGCTGCACCCTGGCGATCACCTGATTACGACGTCGATTGAGCACTCGGCGATCCTGGAAGCGTCAAAACGCATGGCGCAACACGGCGTGGAAACCACGTTTGTGCCTCCGCTGCCCAATGGATTGATCGATCCGATCGACATTCTGCGCGCCATCCGGCCGGAAACGCGGCTGATCAGCGTGATGCTGGCCAACAATGAGACTGGCGTGCTGCAACCTGTTGAAGAGATTGGCAAAATTGCCGCAGATACGGGCGCATTCTTCCATATGGATGCGGTGCAGGGCGCAGGAAAGATCAAGTTTGATGTTCGGAAGTTTGGGTGCCACTTGCTCTCGATCAGCGGGCATAAGATGCACGGTCCAAAGGGGGTAGGCGCGATGTACGTTCGGCGCGGAACGCCTCTGGAATCGCTGATGGTGGGGGGAAGCCACG
>Ga0206843_10079_pt1 | contig 33921 bp, 24 predicted proteins | sample Alteio_BWOrgCont_21_FD_152869 | JGI IMG/M metagenome (GOLD analysis project Ga0206843, IMG submission 152869) | Enriched cells from forest soil in Barre Woods Harvard Forest LTER site, Petersham, Massachusetts, United States -... | ecosystem: Environmental > Terrestrial > Soil > Temperate forest >...
CCATGTGCCGCCCGCAGTGGTATCACTCAGTGATATACTGCTACCGAAGCACAAATGGCCTGGCCCAAAAATGGGGCCCGGTAATGGATCGACAGTTAATGTGGATATTGTATAACAGCCAAGAGGCAGCGTGTAAGTAATTGTGGCTACCCCTGAGGCATAAGCAGAGACCACGCCTGCTGATGATATGCTTACCAATGCGCTGGTCCAAACGCCACCAGCTGCGGAGTCGTAAACAGGGAGCTCAGCGCCATAAGCACACATGTGGGCAATGCCTAAAATAGGAGGCACTGCGACAACCGTAACCGCACGTGTAGCAGAGCATCCAAAGCTATTAGTATAGCTGATGAAGGTAAGGCCGCCAGATATGCCCGTAACCAGGCCGCCGGGTGAGACGGTAGCAAGGCCTGTATTGCTGCTGCTCCATGTGCCGCCGGCAGAAGCATCGGCAAGCGGGGTGAGGTAGCCCAGGCATACTTCGTTGATACCTGTAATAGGCAATGGGGCAGGCTCTACGGTGACAACCGCGGTTACCGTGCAGCCAACACCGAGAGAATAAGCAATAGTAGAAATGCCTGGTGTAATACCTGTAACTACGCCTGTAGCTTCGTTTATAGACGCCACGCTGGTAAGTATACTGGTCCAGAAGCCGCCACCGGGAATGTCGGACAGGGATGAAGTAGCACCCACGCACACGCTGAGGTTGCCGCTGATGGCCTCCGGCAGAGGATTAACAGTGACGATAGTTGTAACCGGGCAGCCGCCCACGGAATAAGTGATGGTAGCCGTGCCCAGGCCACCGCCGCTTACAATACCTGCGGCATTAACAATGGCGATGCCTGTATTGTCGCTGCTCCATGTGCCTCCGGTGGCGGCATCGGTAAGCGTTGTTACAGAGCCGGTACAAAGGCTGGCGCCTCCGGAAATAGATGGGGTGGCTGCGTTTACTGTTATTACTGTAGTAATAGCACAGCCGGCAGGGATAGTATAAGTGATAGTAGCAGTGCCTGCGGCTATACTGCCTACCGTTCCGGAAACTGCGCCCACAGAGGCAACAGCTGTGTTGCTGCTGGCCCAGGTGCCGCCGGTGGCAGCATCGCTTATAGTAATAGTAGCGCCGAGGCATAATGAGCCAACGGATGTTATAGCCGGAGGAAGCGGGCTTACGGTTACTATCTTAGTAGTGGCGCAACCTGCAGGTGGTACATACGTTATAGTTGCGGTGCCGGGGTTTATGCCACTTACTGTTCCTGAGAGGGAAGAGGCGGTGGCAATAGAAGTGTTATCGCTTTCCCAGGTACCGCCGGTTACTGCGTCGCCCAGTGTTACCGAGGCACCCATACACATGCTGGATGCGCCGGTGATGGCAGGGGGAGCAGGGTTAACGGTGACTATCACCGTGCGTGTGCAACCGAAACCTAATGAATAGGTGATAGTAGCAGTGCCGGCAAACACACCGCAAACAAGACCGCCACCGCCTATAGTAGCTACGCCGGGATTACTGCTGGTCCAGGCGCCGCCACCTGCAGCATCGGAAAGGAGCGTACAGAGGCCAAGACATACGTGAGTATTGCCTGCTATGGCAGACGGTGCGGTGTTAACTGTAACAACGACAAAGGCTGAGCAACCGCCAGGAGCTGTATAAGTGATAGTTGAAGTGCCGGGCAATGAACCGGTAACAACACCGCTGCCACTAACTATAGCCACGGAGGTAGCGCTGCTGCCCCATGTGCCGCCACCTGAAGCATCGGTAAGTGATGTGGTAGCGCCAACGCATATGCCTGTGCTGCCCGATACCGGGGATATTGGATTTACCGTTATTATTTTGCTGGCTACACAGGTGCCGCCAAGTGAATAGGTGATTGTAGTGGTGCCGCCGGTAATGCCGAATACCTGCCCGCTGCCATCTATAGCAGCTACAGAGGTGTTGCTGCTGGTCCATGTGCCGCCACCGGTGGGGTCGCCAAGCGATAAAGTGGAACCTGCACATACGCTTGAGGATCCGGTTATCAGCCCGGGCGCCGGATTTACGGTTATAGTTGTAGTTGCTGTGCAGCCACCCACGGTATATGTTATAGTGGATGTGCCTACTGATGCGCCGTTAATAGCGCCGCCAGTACTTACTGATGCAATAACAGCTGTGTTGCTGCTGGTCCATGTGCCGCCAGGCGTGGTTTCGCCCAGGGTAGTTGTGGCGCCAAGGCAAAGGCCCGTAGCCCCGGTAATAGGAGTAGGGGATGGCGTTACGGTCATGGTTCTGCTTACTGTGCAGCCGGTGCCCAATGAATAAATGATAGTAAGAGCGCCGGGTGTGCCGCCGGTAACTAAGCCGGTAAGGGAGCCAACTGACGCAACAGCTGTGGCGCTGCTTGTCCATACGCCGCCTGTAATGGCGTCGGTCTCTGTAGCGTTTCCGGCTACACATACTGTGCCGGGGCCGGTTATAGCGCCGGGTGAGAAGCTGACTGTGATGACAGCTGTGGACGAACAACCCGATGATGCAACAAATGTTACCGTAGTGGTGCCGGGGGTAACACCGGAGAGCAAGCCGGTAGTAGCTATTATTGTGGCTACTGAAGTATTGCTGCTTGTCCAGGTGCCTGTGAAGCCAGGGGCAGACAGCGAGATGGACGAGCCAACACAAACCGCTGTAGGGCCGCCAATAACGGGGGCGCTGCTAATGATAATGATAGCGCTGCCGGTCATGCTCCGTGAGCAACCTGTGGTTGTGTTGGTAGCAACGACGGTGTAGGTGCCTGACGCCGTTTGCAGGCCGAAATCGAGCGATGAGCCGGTTCCTGCCAATGGGCTGCCGACGATAGCACCACCGTTGAACAACTGGTAAGATACACCAGCAGACGAGCCGCCGAGAATAATATGGAAGCCGGCGCTGCCGGGGCACATAGTGCCACCGCCGGTAACCGGGAATGCGGTTGGTAATGCGGCAATAACAACCGTAGCGCTGCCAGTCATGTTAGCCGTGCAGCCCAATGTGCCGGTGACGGTGTAAGTGCCAGCTACGGTGAACAGGCCGAGATCGAGCGGCAGGCCGGCGCCTGTAACGCCAGGGAAAGTGGCCGATCCGTTATGTACCGTATAGATGACTCCGGCAGTAGACCCGCTGATGCCTATGTGTACGCCTGTGCCACCCGGGCAATAGGCCCCACCACCGGTGACGCTAAACGGCGCAGGCGCCGCATTTATAGTAACGATAACGGTTCTTGCACATCCGGTAGTGGGTGTGTAAGTTATTATGGATGTGCCCGGTAACGCGCCATATACTGTGCCTGACGTAGCAAGCCCAATGGTGGCTACCGTGGTATTGCTGCTGGCCCAGGTACCTGCTCCTGACGCATCTGTAAGGGCAGTAGAGGTGCCCACGCAGGCGCTAAGGGTACCGGCAATAGCTGCAGGCAGCGGATGTACCGTAGCCACTAATGTGACTACGCAACTGCCGCCAAGTGAGTAAGTAATAGTAGAAGTGCCGGCCAGCGCGCCGCATATGGTGCCGGACGTGGCCCCAATTGTGGCTACGGAAATAGCGCTGCTTATCCATGTGCCGCCGCTGGTGGCATCTGACAGTGTATTACATGACCCGATACAGAGGCTGGCATTGCCGGTGATGGAAACCGGGGCCGAATTTACTGTGACTACAACAGTACGTGTGCAGAAAGTGGATGGTTGTGTATAAATTATAGTGGCTGTGCCGGGCAACACTCCCGTGGTGATGCCACCCGCTGACGGGCCGGGAGTTACCACTGCAATTGTGGTGTTGCTGCTGGCCCAGGTACCTAACCCCGGAGGGTCGGTGAGTGTTGTGGACTGGCCTGCGCATACATGCAGTAAGCCGGAAACAGGATTGGGCGGAGCATAAACGGTAATGGAGGTAGCAATAGAGCAACCCGAGGGTGCGGTATAAGTGATACTGACGAAAGCAGATGTAGCCGGAGAAATAACACCCCCGGTAACGATGCCCGTGGTGAGCCCTATAGATGCTGCTGCTGTGTTACTGCTGATCCACGTGCCGCCGGTTACGGCATCAATCAATGTGACAGTGCTGCCGGTACATACTGTGCCGAGACCTCCAATAGATGGTGGTGCGGGGTTTACGGTAATTACATATGGCACTGAGCAGGAGAAGGTGGATGAAGTGGATGTGTAGGTAATGGTATCTACGCCTGCGGCTATGGAGTTAACCGTGCCCAAAGTAGGATCGATCTCAGCTACCCCGGTATTGAGGCTTTGCCAGTAGCCACCTACGGCTGCGTCAAATAACGTGGTGGCGCCGGTTACGGCCTCACACATTGTTGCTGCGCCGGTGATGGGAGGGGGGAGCGCGGAGATGATGGCCGTAATTGAAGTAGTGCAGCCAGTGGGTAGGGTATACGTTATTGTATCAGTACCGCCAGTAAGCGCTGTGCCCCATAGCACGCCTGAAGAAGAGCCGATGGTAGCTATTAATGTATTGCTGCTGCTCCAGGTGCCGCTGCCGGGATCTGTAAGGACGGCTGAGGAGCCGGCACAAGCAAGCGGGGAGCCGGAAATAGAATTAGGCAACGCATTTACTGTAACTACCGTAGTTATAAAACAGCCACCGGGGGCTGTATAGGTAACGATAACTGTGGTGGTAAATATTACGGTACTGCCTGTAAGGATGCCCGTAGAAGGTGTGATTGAAGCAATAGATGGGTTGCCTGAAGTCCAGGTGCCACCGGAGGTAGCATCGGTGAGGTGGGTAGTAAGGCCGGCGCAAACATGGAGTGTGCCGACTATAGTGGCCGGTGCGGGGTTGATGGTGGCCGTTACTACAGAATTACAACCTGTGCCTATAGAATAAGTGATGATCGCCGTGCCGGCAGTGACACCTGTGAGTGTGCCAGAAGTGCCTACTATGGCTATAGCGGTATTGCTGCTGGTCCATGTGCCGCCGCCGGGATCGCTTAATACAACCGTGGCAAACTGGCAAATATTTGGGCTGCCCGCAATAGGCGATGGCAGAGCAATGACCGTGACGACTTTTGTGGCAAAGCAACCGCCAATAGAATAGGTTATTGTTGCAGTGCCCACCGAAACGCCCGTGACTATACCGGTACTGGTGACTGTGGCCCTGGCCGTGCTGCTGCTGCTCCATGCGCCACCGCTCACGGCATCGGTAAGGGCGATGGTGGAACCGGGGCAAACCTGTGACGGGCCATTAATTATGCCCGGAATAGGATTGATGGTAACAACCCTGGCTGTGCCGCAACCCGTGCCCAGGGAATAAGAAATAGTAGCCGTGCCTACAGAGAGGCCGGTGAGTATACCAGTAGCCGTGCCTATAGTAGCTACAGTTGTATTGCTGCTGCTCCATGAGCCTGCAGCAGCAGAATTGTGCAGGGTATCTGTAGCGCCCTGGCATATAGATGCGATGCCGGTGATAGCGGTAAGAGAGTCGTAGATGGTCATTACAGCGCTATCTACAATTGTGGGTGTGCCACCGCAGGTGAAGTAAGAAAGTATGTATAATTTGAGCGTTTTAGGGCCTGCAGGAGTAACCAGGAGTGGATTGATGGTCAAAGTATCAGTGAGGGCCCCGGCGGGGATAACTGCACTGTCTAATATAGTGGAATAATCGTAGCCATTGATAGCGGTGCCGCCTATGTTATAATGGATAGTGAACGGAAATGCGGTAGCTGCTACGCGGGAGAAAATTATCTTACCTGGGGTGCAGCCCCTTACACAATACTGAGAGCCTACAGCCGTATCGCCGGGGTTGAGGCCGGCAGGAGTGATGTGAATGCCTGTGGATGTAAGACTGCCGGCTTGAAGGAATACACCGGAATCTTCTGATTGATCTGAAAAATCAGCTACGCCTAATTTCAGATGGTAAGTATCGCATGGAGTTACTAAGGCTATTGCAGTTAACGTAGTAGTAAGGCCGTTATACACAATGTTAGTGCCGCCAGTGTTATTTACAAAGTACGTACAGAAAGGCGACCCGGGGCCGATAGATGTGCACCCTGACATACCTACCGAGCAGTTAATGCTATTAACACTTACCGGAATGGTTGTGCCAGGAACTGTAGCAATATTTGTAGGAGAAGCATACCCAGGCCCTGAAATGAAGAACCCAAAAACATCATTATAACTACAAACGAAAGTGGGGTACTCTTCTGAGCCGAAAACATAATTGAATTTAACAGTATCACCTGCTGGCCTGAAGTCGAACTCGAGTACACATGCATCCTTAACAACACCACCTGCAAGTGTTGCCAGCGATGCATCGTTATACGATGGTGTGTTGGCTGCGGATGCATTTATGGATGCAGCAGATGGAATGCTAGCCGCAGAGCCGCTGGTGAGGACAATACCACTGTCAAAGCTAATTATAGAAGTACCAGTGAAGGTGCCATTAGCTCCTGCAACGCATGTCAATACAGGATTGAGCACCGTGATGCCGTTGCCTAATAACTTTGTAGCAAGTACAGATGCTGTAGCGCCGGTGGTTACTACTATTTGCGCGGTGCTAACAAAAGACAGGGAACAGAAAAGCAATAAGGATAGAAAGGGTAAAATAGTTTTTTTCATGAGTATATTTTTACGGTTAATTAAGGCAGGAAAAATTGTCAATCCTTTAACTGAAAAACAATTTTCAGTTCATATAAATGTATAAAAAACAAATGAAAATATGTATACTCCAGTTATTTATTTTTTCGTTGTATATAAGATGAAGACCTTTAAAACAAATCCTTTTGGCGGTATTATGCTTTTTTGATGAAAATGAATAGATTTGATTGAAAATCCGGAGTAATGAAAAAATACCTCTTTATAATACTAATGATAGCAGTGAGCAGCTTTAGTGTTGTAAACGATACGGATAAAATTGTAGCGGCGGCGGCAGATAGCCAACTGCCGGTTTTTCTTTCGAAGATACCTGCGGGGCAGGAAGCATGGTATGGCTTCAGGCCACAAGACGACCTGGACTTGTGTGCCACCGGTAAGCCTTACCGCATGATCTTTTTCAGCAACGACTTTTATAAAGGGCCGCTTGAGGACAATAAGAACTATTTAAGTATAAAAAATGAATGGCGCGTGCCGGTGATAATAGATGGGGACTACCGCAACCTGCTGACGATGACCGGCAACCCGGGCAATTATCTTATATCGGGAATGGGGGATACGGTACTTGCAAAAGAGCTGCAGCTACTGAGCGCCGGGGTAAATGAGAACGGCCAGAATTACATACTGCGCATTCCGCGGCTGCGGGCTGATTTCTTTGTTACAGAAAATGATAATTCTTTCAGCGAGGCAAAGTTTACGCCCTTGCTAAATGCCGTAATAGCAGTGCCTGCACTTAGCAGTACCAGTAAAACAACATTTAGCCTGGCGGAAGTGCAACAGGCTGTGAAAGAAGCATTGGGCAAAAAGCATTGAGCGGGAGGTGTCTCCCGACCTCTCCAAAGGAGATATGGTGTGGCGTAGATGTCGTTTAAAATATATTTGCTTAGGTCGTCTTCACTTTCCTGTTCTTTTCGGCATCTTTTGCTGCCAGGGTTCTCCAGCATTTCGTCAGCTCGTCAAACAGTGGCAAAGCCTCGTCGGCACCCATATCTATAAAGTCGTTCACGCCAAGGTCGGTGGTCAATATTTTGGTGATCTCTTTAGCTTTTTTGCTGTCGCCCACTAATATCAACTGAACATTTTGCTGACGGAACAGGGGTTTTAGCAAGATCTCATATCCCCTGGTGCTGAACACCTTTACAATGTGCTGCGAGCCGGTTATAGCTTTTATGGCACCGGCGGTATTTATCTGCTCATCTGTAGTGGTGTGTATATTAGCGGTAGCATCTATGATCACCTTACCCCTCACATCGCCCAGCCAGTAGGCTATTTCGCGCACATCTTTTGGCTGCGAAGCAATAACAATGAGATCTGCTACGGCCGCAGCATTTTCTATGCTGCATGCTACTATATTGTCGTAGGGGGCAAGTATTTTATTCACCCTGCCGGCATCGTTGCCCTGCAGCGCAATAAACACATCGTGCCCCGCAAGTGCATACCTGATACCATATTCTGCTACTGTAACACCGCTGCCTATAACTGCGATATTCATGGAAACAAACTTCTTATAACCCATGTTATGTGGTTTTAAAAAATGACACAAATCTGTATAAGCCGTTCCAGGTGATTGCAGTGATAATGATTGTGCAGCATTTTAATGACAGAGCATAAAATGGAAGCGCAATATAGAAGTGTTTTCTTGGTAGAGAGGAGTGATTAGTAAATCAAATGTCAGGAGTATTTGCAGAAAAAACAAGAGCGACTGGCGATCAAAGGGCATTAAGAGCGCAAACGCTTTTTGTTTTTCGCAGCAACGTATTGTCTATTTAATAGTAACACATTTATCATTCTTTAAAATGAAAATGTTATTGAAAAGTTAATGAAGTGATTTTCATTTTTAACCCCAGGTAGTAAAAAAAAACGTGCTGTATAAGTAAATGATAAAACTATACAGCCGCTACCTGCGCGATAGTGGCAAGAAAATACTTCGCGCTGCTGCAATTTGGGTGTTGCGCCGCGTGATGGATAGAGAAATTACATTTATGAACAATAGAGTTTGCCAGTATCTTTTTGTCTGTCAAGCCCTTGTTAGCCTTCATTTTCCTAAGGGCCTTAATTTCTTCGAATGGGTTCCGTACCGCCTCAGGGTTATCGTATGTAAATGCAGGGTCATTAAGGTACTTTCCCATCGCCTCACTATCTGCTAAAAACCAGGATTCAATTGCTTTAATGCTTACTGTGACAAACTGATCAGGCAGGGGAGCGATCCTGGCTTTTGTATTAGTGATGCATTCTTCTTTGTCAAGGTCGGTAAGGATAATAATATGCGTGGCGCCTTTGCCTTCCAGTACTTTTGTAAAAGCAGTGATGTTATGTGGTAATAGATTGCCATTGCCTTCGGCATCAATTACTTGTTTAATGTAGTCGATTTGCAAATTGTCGAGATAACTGAAAAAGTCTGAATGTTCGAGAATGATCTTCTCGGTGGCACCCTCCACAATAAACCCGAGCTTTACCATGGTATACCGCCCCCCAGCGCATTGGTGAGCAGTGCCTCATCCATTCTCATGCCATGAAGGTCCATACCCTTTATTTGTTTGGTCTGGGTAAGGCCGTCTACTTTATCTACCAGGATGATCTCATCAGTAGTTAATTCAGACACTAAGGTTTGGGAGTGGGTATTGAGCCATATATAATGGCCTTTTTCCTTGCATTTATCCCTGAACAGGCTAACCAGCTGCCTTACCACTTTTGGGTTTAATCCATTCTCCGGTTCCTCAATGCATAGGAATTGCGGTTCTTCGCTTTGGTAGATGGCGGCGATTAAAGCAAGAATGTTGTAAGTGCCATCAGAGATGAGCCGTTTGGTTAAGGGCTTTTTTATGGCGTCTTCATAAATTACCAGGTTGTCAGAGCCGCTTAGTTCTTCAGTCCTGATCTCCACATTTGAAAAACCGGGAATAAGCAATTGCAGTATTTCTATAATTTCATCTTTGTTCTTTTCGTCTTTTAGAATACGCTTTAAAACCTTCTCGAGATTGGAAGCATCAGAACTAAGCCTTGAATCATCTTGAATCTTTCTTTTTACTTTTGATTCGGACTCGTTTACAAATAATCTTATGAAATTTGAAAACTCTACATATTCTTTGTCTCTTGAATAAATATTGTAATTTCCATATTGGGTATTAGGGAGGCCAAAATTATCTCCACCCCCTCCCCGGTTTATTAGTTCTCCATTTAAATCCTCAAAAACTAACTTTATTTGCGATTGTATATTATTGAGCGATACATTAAATTCTATTTTTGATTTATGAATAGTGATCGGTACTACATTTAGTATGTCAACAACATTCCCAAATAGCTTAGGAACTTCTGACGGCGACATTATATTACACAACTCCATAAACTCCAGCGCCTCAAAAATATTAGACTTCCCCGCAGCATTAGGCCCCACAAATACACTAAAAGGATTTGGCTCTACAAGCGTTATGTTGCCTATAGACTTAAATCCTTCTATTTTAAGCTCATGTATTTTCATAGTGTAAATCTAATAATTCAGTTCCTCTAAACACAAAAAATGTCCCCATAATAAGGACATTTTTGTTTTATCTAGCCAGCCCGGGAAATAATCCCCAAGCTGAATTATTGAATAGCAACTCCCCTTTAGGGGCCGGGGGTTAATTCTGCTTAGTCGCCAGCATCTTCTTAGCCTCAATGCTCAGCGTGGCGTGTGGCACTGCGCGCAGGCGGGCCTTGTCTATCAGCTTACCGGTAACGCGGCATATGCCATATGTTTTGTTTTCAATACGCACAAGCGCCTTTTCCAGGTGACCCATGAACTGTATTTGGCGGCTGGCCAGCTGTGCCAGTTGCTCGCGCTCCATAGCGCCGCTGCCATCTTCCATATTCATATAGCGGTTCTCCGTATCTTCTGTGCCTGCTTCGTCTTTGCGGGTGATGAGGCCCTGCAGGTAGTTCAGCTCTTTACGTGCCGCATCTATTCTGCTGGTGATGATCTCTTTAAATTCTACCAGGTCTTCATCGCTATAGCGGTATACCGGGCCTTGCTGCTGCTGTGGCTCATCGAGGATGGAGCGGTATGTTTCCGGCTGGTACTGTATCATTGTATTAGCCGGCTCCTTCACTTCCTTCGACTTATTTTCCAGGCGGCGGTGTGCTATAATTATGGTTGGCTTTTTCTCTATAGACCTTGCTGCTGGTGTTGCCGTTGGTCTCGGCGCCGACGGGTTGATCTTTACCGGCATTTGCGTTACTGTCAGCTTTTTCTTTGCCGGTGCCGCTTTTCTTATCGTTGGTTCGGCTGCCGGGGCCGGGATTGCTTTTTTAGCAATGGCTTCTTTAGCTACCGGCTTTGGTGCAGGTGCTGGCTTAGCCAGAGTTTTTGCTGCTGGTTTGGCGGGCGCCTTAGCTACCGGCATAGCCGGCGCTTTAGGTGCAGGCTTAGCTGCTGGTTTCGCTACTGCTTTTTTTGCTGCCGGCGCTGCTTTTTTAGCGGGCGCCGCTTTTTTGGCGGGCGCTGCCTTTTTAGCCGGAGCTGCCTTTTTTGCTGCTGGTGCAGGTTTGCTATTCTTCTTATTCACAGTCTGTTGGTTATTGTTAGTTGATTTTTTAATAGGGGCGTCCTTCTTTGCAGGTGTGCTTTTAGCCGCCGCTTTAGCGGGGGCTTTTGCAGTTGCCTTTTTGGCTGCCGCCTTTACGGGAGTATTTTTGTTAGCTTGTACAGTCTTAGCTACAGCCTTTTTCGCAGGCGCCGCCTGTTTTGCACCGGTAGTAGGTTTCACACTCTTTGACGGCTTGGCTGCCTGTTTAACGTTTGTAGCCATGACTTACGAATTTTTTAATATGAAGATTTTAAGCATTACATCGTTAACTTCTATTTCAGTTCCGTCTTCCACTTTTGGCACTATATTTATGGCATCCGCCAAAATTTCCGCGCAAATATAGTCAGAATAATTAATTATTGCGTTTTTCAGTGGCTCATAATCCTGAATATTAACTAAAATACGGTCTGTAACCTCAAATCCACTTTCTTTTCTTATCTTCTGGATGCGGTTTACCAGTTCCCTGGCATTGCCTTCTTCCTGCAGCTGTGGTGTCACGTTGATATCCAGCGCCACGGTAAGTGTATCTTTATTAGCCACCGACCAGCCTGGTATATCTTCGGCAATGATATCCACATCTCCCAGGCCAATATCAATAGATTCGCTATCTACGCTTAAAGTAAAGGTCTTATCCTTTTCGAGCATAGCGATATCGTGCTGGCTCATTTGGATGATTGCAGCGGCTGCGCTTTTCATTTTTGCACCCATCCTTGCCCCCAAAGACTTAAAGTTAGGCTTTATCTTTTTCTTAATAAACCCCTCTGTATCAATAATGTATTCTATCTCTTTTATGTTTACCTCGTTTTTTATCAGCTCTTCTATATTGCTGATCTGGTCTTTAGTATGCGTATCAAGCACCGGTATCAATATGCGTTGCAATGGCTGGCGAACTTTTATATTCACCTTCTTGCGGATAGACAATACCAGTGAAGAAATATCCTGCGCCAGGCGCATACGCTCTTCCAAGTCAAAATCTATCAGGTCTTCGTTCACCTCAGGGTAATCTGCCAAATGTACAGATGTGGCATCGCAACGCTTTGTTACATTGTTCAGGTTCTGGAACAGCCAGTCGGCGAAGAACGGGGCTATCGGGGCCATTAACAAACTCAACGTTTGCAGGCACTCATACAGCGTTTGATAGGCGCATATTTTATCATGCTCATATTCGCCCTTCCAAAACCGCCTGCGGCAAAGGCGTACGTACCAGTTGCTCAGCTGCTCATCAAGGAAGAACTCCATAGCCCTGCCTGCCTGGGTAGGCTCGTAATCTTCCAGGCTATCGGTTACCTTGCCTATCAGGGTATTGAGGGCAGAGAGTATCCAGCGGTCTATTTCAGGCCGCTTGCTAACAGGTATATGTTTTTCTTTAAATGTAAAGTTGTCCAGGTTAGCATACAGCGCAAAGAACTGGTAGGTATTATACAGTGTACCAAAATACTTCCGTTGCACCTCCTTAATTCCTTCAAGATCAAAGCGTAAGCTATCCCATGGCGAGGCATTGGTGATCAGGTACCACCGCGTGGCATCGGCACTATATTTCTCTATCGTTTCAAACGGGTCTATCACATTGCCTACCCGCTTGCTCATCTTGTTGCCATTCTTGTCCAGCACCAGGCCGTTACTTACCACGGTCTTATAAGCCACGCTGTCGAACAACATGACGCCCAGCGCGTGCAGGGTATAAAACCATCCACGTGTCTGATCCACTCCCTCGGCTATAAAGTCGGCAGGGAAGTTTTTCTGTATATCGCTTTTATGGTGTTTTTCAAAAGGGTAGTGCAACTGTGCATAAGGCATAGCCCCGCTGTCGAACCATACATCTATCAGGTCAGGCTCACGCTGCATGGGTTTGCCGCTGTCCGATACTAATATTATATTATCTACAAATGGTTTGTGCAGGTCCAGCTCTTCCTTGCGGGTAGCTTGTATCGGCAGCGTACCTTCGCCACTATGGCTTACATTAAAGCTAAAGTCTTCTTCTATCAACTGGTTGAGGCCCAGTTTTTTATTTGCTTTCTGCGCTTCGTGCATCAGCTCATCTATGCTGCCTATACACTTCATCTCCTCGCCATCGTCTGTGCGCCATACCGGCAGGGGAGTACCCCAGTATCGGCTGCGGCTCAGGTTCCAGTCCACCATGTTTTCCAGCCAGTTGCCAAAGCGGCCTTCGCCAGTTGCCTTGGGTTTCCAGTTGATGGTCTTGTTCAGCTCTATCATCCTGTCCTTAACGGCAGTGGTGCGTATAAACCATGCATCGAGCGGATAATAGATCACCGGCTTATCAGTGCGCCAGCAGTGCGGATAAGTATGCTCGTATTTTTCTACTTTAAATGCGTGGCCGCTCAGTTTTAGCTTCACGGCTATGTCCACATCCACGTCCTTATAGTCCGGATCATCTTTGTAATTCTTTACATACCTGCCGCTAAACTCACCGGTATAGTCGTTAAATTTACCCTGCTTGTCCACCATGGTCAGTATGCCTATATCGTGCTTTTTACCTACACGATAGTCATCAGCGCCAAACGCCGGTGCCGTATGCACTATGCCCGTACCATCTTCGGTAGTTACAAAGTCGCCGGTGATCACCCGCCATGGATCGCCACCTGCTACCTCGCGGGTATTGCCTGAGGATGGCAGCAGCTGCTCATAGCGCAACCCTTCAAGGTCGCTGCCTTTAAACTCACCTATTATCTTCCACGGCAGCACTTTGCTTTCGCTCGTATATATTGTAAAATCAGCTTCTTGTGCTTCCTGCTTAAAGTATTTATTGAGCAATGCTTTAGCCAATATCACGTTGGCCGGAGTATGCGTATACGGGTTAAACGTCTGTACTAATACATAATCTATATTAGGCCCTACGGTAAGTCCACAGTTGCTTGGCAAGGTCCATGGGGTAGTCGTCCAGGCCATAAAGTAAACTGCCGCAGCCCTGTCAGCTTCAACCAGTCCACCGCCTATCGGCAACTTCACGAAAGGTTCCCATGCATAGCGAGCGAGCTCAAACAACTTTTGCTGCAAAGGATTTGTGGGCACACCATCGCTCGTCATCCTGCTCAGGCTAAACATAGCCACCACCGTAGTATCCTTAACATCCTTATACGTGCCCGGCTGGTTCAGCTCGTGGCTGCTAAGGCCGGTACCTGCGGCGGGGGAGTAGGGCTGTATGCTCACACTCTTATACAGCAGGTCTTTATTATACAGCTCCTTCAGCGCCCACCATAGGGTTTCTATATATTTATTGTCGAAGGTGATGTATGGGTTTTTCATATCTACCCAGTAGCCCATCTTTTCGGTGATCTCTTCCCACTTGTCTTTATACCGCATCACCACCTCGCGGCATTTCTTATTATAATCTTCTACACTTATCTTTTTTCCTATATCTTCCTTGGTAATACCCAGCTCCTTCTCCACACCCAGCTCCACCGGCAGGCCATGCGTATCCCAGCCTGCCTTACGGTTTACCTGGAAACCCTGCATGGTCTTGTACCTGCACACCAGGTCCTTCAGCGTGCGCGAGATGACGTGGTGAATGCCTGGCATACCATTAGCGCTCGGCGGCCCTTCATAAAACACAAACGGTTCGGCCCCGTCGCGCAGCTTCACGCTCTCTTCAAAGCAATGCTCCGCCTTCCACTTAGCCAGGTATTCCTGCTCTATGGATGGCATATTAAGTCCTTTATATTCTTTATATTTATTCATGGGGTAGCTCCTCGTCCTATGGTCGGAAGTCATAGATCTGCAATAAACAACAACTATCCGAATCTAACTAAAAATAGGCGCGAAGTTATGGAGATTTTTTGGTATTGCGGAGGGCTAATGACTTTAGCATAAATACTTATGATAGAATAATAGTCTCTCCGATAATTTATTTGTAGATAAATTATCAATATTTGTGTATTGAATTAACAGGTTGTTGTACCGTTAAAAATTTTTTTCGACCGCTTAGAAACTTTTTTTGCCCAGTTTGGATTTCTGGCATAGGTTCGCAAAAAAAGTAATTACATGAAAAAGTATATATACTTGGCTTTTATCGCAAGTTTACAATTGTCAAATGCCCGGGCACAGTCGGTACCAACATTGGCTGCCGATCTCCAGACGGGTGTAGGTGGTTCTAATTGTTCAGGCTTAACCACCTTGGGTACAGACTTATATTTACATGAAAGCGGGAATACGGTTAACAGAATTTGGAAATATGCTACTGCAACGGGTGCTGTGACAGATGTATCGAACACTGCAATAACCACCCAAATTACAGATTGGGCGCCGATGGTTGTAGCCGGAGGAAAAGTGTTTTATTCGGCATCGGCCTTACTTCCCGATCCCAGCGGTTTTGGATTGACATTGACCGGGCCTTTTTTGTGGCAGTATACACCAGGGGGTGGTACGATTCCTTATACGGATACGGGCACATCCATGTTCGTTGATAATAGCGCAGTGGTGGGTGGCAAGACCTATTTCTTAGGCTCATCTTTATCCCCAGCTATCATCGGCACAGGCAGTGAAGTGCTGAATGGTTTGTTTTATTTTGATGCAACAGGAGTTGTACACCTGGCACATGATTTTGCACTGGATAACATTGCTTCCGAGCAGATCATTAGTTGCGATCAATTAGTTGCGGCAAATAACAAATTATACTTTACTTTAACTACCTGGGCTACTCCATCCGTTTACCAGGAGCTCTGCAGCTACGATCCGGCAACATCTACAACTACAGTTATTAATTATTTTAGTCTTGCCGGCGTTGAATCTCCGAGCATGAGCAGTTTATATGCGGGAAATGATAATAATATTTATTACTCAGCTACAACAACTGCAGATGGCAGGGAGCTTTACCAATACAAGCCGGCAACAAATACAACAACAAAACTAACCTCGTTGAACGCTTCGAGCGATGGTTTGTCTACTTATGGTGGTCTCAGCATTCCGTACTCAATAATGCCCTCTGCCCAACTAGCTACTTTAGGCGGATATATTTATTTCGCCGGATGTGATGGGCTGCATGGCTTCGACCTTATGAGGTTAAAGCTCGCAGATAATACCACGTCTTTAGTAAAAGACATAAATCCATCTACAAATTCCTCACACCCTATCGAGTTTATATTATTTAATAGCAAACTTTATTTTTCAGCAGATGACGGTACACATGGCAGAGAGTTGTGGGTAACTGATGGCACAACTACTACAATGGTTGCAGATACAAATCCCGGTACTGGCGATTCAAACCCACACTACTTCGCCATAAGCAATGGAATATTATATTTTGATGCTGACAATGGCACTTCTGGGGCAGAGTTGTATAAATTAGGCGCTACTTCATCAGGGTCAGGTGTTGCGGCTGTTAGCCAGGTAAATGATGTCAGTGTCTATCCTAATCCTGCCGGAAACCAGTTTAATGTAAGTATAGATATGAAAAATGATGCAACCATTACATTTAAACTTACAGATGTAACAGGTAAGCAATTATATGCATCACAACCACATGATTGCAAAGCAGGCGTTTCATTGATAACCGTACCATTTAAAGAATATGCTGCCGGCATATATCAGTACACCGTTTACTCTTCAAATGGCGCTATGATAGCCTCGGGTAAAGTTTCGCACAACTAATAATTAGGATGATCCGAAAATGCCCCTGTTGTTCAAATGCAACAGGGGCATTTCCATTTCCCATTTTGGATTTGTGCGTAAAAAAATCGCAAGTCTTTCCACTTGCGACAATATATGTAATCTCAACACACTCCTACTTCGCCTTCACACTATCCCTCATCCCCTGCTTCTTCATAATATCACTCATGTTAGCAGCGCTCACCTCAGCCTGCAGCTGCGCCACACTCACATCCAGCGCATGCGGGTTACCCACTAACTGCAGCCACGGCTTAGGGCTGCCAAACGGATAGCTGCCAAACACCACCACCGGTGTACCATACACCTTAATATCTTCCTTGCCCTTCAGCTTCCATTCGTCAGCCCAGCTATACAGCAGTTAGCGGAAGCATTGCAATTGCCGGCGGTATCGTAGCGATAATCGGTGGCATACAGGGCCGCAAACATCAAAAGAGCATAGTACAATTGCTATCGATCGCAGCAGAAACGATCATACTATCATAAAAAGAAAAGCGATATTTAGCAGCAATGTCACATGCTTGCCGGATAGTATTTTCGGTATTAACGAGTAGATGATTATTAGCGACCGCATCTGCTAAAACACTGGCTATGTCATCCCAATCAAGTTTGAATTTTCGATTAAGGGGTATTAGCTAGTTCCTGTAAAACTTGGGTACTGATATAAGAATCGCTATCTGCGATCAATTTTTGGGCAACCGATTGTTTGACAATATCAACATCTGTGTGTGCATAAACCAGGATATTGGTATCTAAAAATACTTTATCGCTCATTTGCCTCGTCCCTATTGAATTTATAATCCGTTGCATCTACGTGCAGCACCGTAAATGATACCTTTTTGCTGCCGGTCTGTTCCTCTGTAATGCCTTCATTCTTGGCAAAAGCGATCACCTCTATTTCCTTTCCCACATATTGAATGGGAATATCAAAAGAGATGGTTTGCTGGCTTGGCGTTATTATGGTTCGTATCATAATGTCATTGGCATTAATGTAGTCTAATGCCATTTCGGGCTAAACAAAGATACGAAGATCATGGTTATTAGATGCTTCCCACCCACATTCAAAAGCCGTAAATTTACTTGGTAAATAAAACATTTAAAATAAATGCACTATAGAATTTACGCAACCCAACTTTCCATAGCAAAACAATACACGAAAAAATACCCATGTCCTCCCCAGAAAACACACTAAAATCCTTTCCCATGGCTATTTTCATTTTTCATCCTAATATCATTTCCGTAGCGCGCTTTGCTACGAAAATACCATACAACGCTCCAATTTCACCGTCACGCATCCGTGAAATCAGTGCAATCCTTTAAAAATCCGTGATTCAGACAAAATACCTCACCTCCTCCCCAGAAAACACCTCCAAACCTTTTCCCATGGCTGCTTTAAGTTTTTATTACCAATTCGGGTCATACCAGGCCTGCCACATGGCACGGTTATGTTAACTACCTATGAAAAAGAGTCCTTATGCCTTGCAACAGATCATTTTTTATGATACAGAAATTCGGTGGCACAACACTACAGCCTGCCAAGATCCAGAAAGATTCGAGCAAGTCAGCCGAGTACTGGGCAAAGCTTGCCCGCTGCTGCGAGATAGTAGATGATGAGGTGCCTATGGTCTACAACCGGCATCTGCACCAGTAATGTAAGGTCATGATGCACCAAGGGTTTTCACACTGATTTAAACCTGTTATTTTACCATTCTGGTCAAGCCGCCTAAGTCTTGCTAAAGTATATCCATTTTGGGCAATCTCTTTCAAATGGGCGATCCGGGAATGCTCTGTCCTTTCTTTCCCACCCGCATCCGCGCTAACCCCTGAGTTTGCAGCGGCACCATTCATTTTTCGTCCTATATAAATGTCCGATTGGCCAAAAAGATAGTTTGTCTTTTTACGGCAACCTATAGCTATTTTAATTACTTTAGTATTAGAGTTACTTTAATTAGTATTCTATAAGATCTGCAATTCACTGTTTTAAAACGAACCGCATATGAAAAAGATTGTACTTAGTATTGCTTCATGCTTTTTGATGGTCATAGCGGCGCGCGCCCAGGCTCCACAGGCATTTAATTACCAGGGTGTGGCAAGGAGCACTGCCGGTGCACCGTTAGCCGCTACTGCTATAGGGCTGCGCCTTACTATTCACGATGGCAGCGCCACTGGTACTATAGTATACCAGGAAACACAAGTGGCCACAACCAATGCCTTTGGGTTATACAATCTTTCGGTGGGAGCAGGTACTGCAGTAGCCGGTACATTTCCTGGCGTTAGCTGGGGTGCCGGGGCTAAGTATATGCAGGTGGAAATAGACCCCGCCGGGGGAACAAGCTATGTATCGGCCGGCACCAGTCAATTGCTTAGTGTGCCTTATGCTATGTATGCCTCATCGGGTGCAGGTTCTGTAGGTCCTGCTGGTCCCGCCGGTGCTACTGGTCCCGCCGGTGCTGCAGGCGCCACTGGCCCCGCCGGTGCTGCTGGCACTATCGGACCCGTTGGCCCTGCTGGTCCTTCGGGTGCTGCCGGTGCTATCGGGCCCGTTGGCCCTGCCGGTCCTTCGGGTGCTGCAGGTGCTATTGGGCCCGTTGGCCCTGCTGGTCCTTCGGGCGCTGCTGGTGCTGCAGGGCCTGTTGGCCCTGCTGGTCCTGGTGTTGCCGGTACTACTAATTACGTTTCTAAATTTACCAGCGGCACTGCAATAGGCAATTCGCAGCTATTCGACAATGGCACTTCAGTTGGCATAGGCACTATCACACCTGCAAGTACTAATAAGCTGCAGGTAACTAACGCAGCAAGCACAACAAACCAGCATGCTATTCATGGTATTTCAGGGGCAATTGCTTCCGGCTCTATCACCATTAATTCAGGTGTATATGGGGAGTCGAGCACAGGGATAGGTGTTTCAGGTGTTGGCCAGGCAAATGATGGGGTCTTTGGTTACAGCCTTTCGGGTACATCCGCAGGTGTCGAAGGCTATAATTCGGCCGCAAGTGGTGCTGGTGTTCTCGGAGGTGGAGATCCGGCCGGCAGTTTCGGCGGGCTTTTTACCGGAGGCGCGGCAGGCTACGGCCTCGCAGTGCAACAAGGTCTTTCCGGCTTCGGCACCATTACTCCCAGCGCTATGGTACACGTTTCAGGTTCTAAAGATCTGTCTGTAACTTTGGGGGGTACTAGTTTTGGCCACCAGGCCCTGCTTGCACAAACAGGTGCGACGGCAACGGCTCAACTGGCTAATGCGGTTATAGGGTACTGTGCCAATTCTACTTACGAAAACCATGGCCTGCATGCATTTGCCCGGGGAGCGGGAGGTGCTGCGTTCAATGTCGGCACATTTTCCAACGGTACTTCGGCTGCGACCTCCACGGGTAGTAGTTATGGCGTTTACGGCTCAGCGAGCAATGGCGCAAATAACTACGGTATCTACGGAACGGCTACCGGTACAGGCTATGCAGGCTATTTTTCAGGAGCGCTTTATGCAACATCGGCAAGCGCCGGGGTAAAATCTTTTAAAATAGATGACCCGAGAGACCCTGCCAATAAATACCTCTATCACTCTTCTGTAGAATCGAATGAGATGATGGACATATACAAGGGGCACGTAACAACAGACGCAAATGGCGACGCTACCGTGGCCCTTCCTTCTTATTTTACAATGCTGAATAAGGACTATGACTACCAGCTTACCTGCGTGGGCCAGTTTGCCCAGGCTATCGTTTCTGAAGAAGTAAAGGATAACCAGTTTAAAATAAAAACAGACAAGCCAAATGTAAAAGTAAGCTGGCAGGTATCTGGTGTAAGGCAAGATCCGGTTGCAAACAAATACCGCATAGCAGATGAAGTTGAAAAACCAGCAGGAGAGAAAGGCACTTACCTGCAACCTGAAGTTTATGGTTTTGGGCCTGAAAAAGGAGCCGGCTACTTGCCTGGTGCATACTCGCAAAACGCAGGTACCGGCGATCAGCAACCCGAAAATATTGCAACCAGCAAGCGTCCGGAATCTGCTGCAAAAAAATCAGTAACTGCAGGAAAATAGGAACTGCAACAAATCTTGAATTAACTAAATGGGCTGCCTAAAACAAGGCAGCCCATTTTTTCAGCTATATCCCGTATTTTGCCGGAAAATAGCCCATGTCAAATCCCAAACTATTCCTTGTTCTCCTCGGCGCCACACCTCCCGGCCGCATTATTGAGCAGCACGATGTTTTCTTCGGCATAGGTCCCGATCTCAGATCGCTTATACCAGGTATGGTCAAACACTGGCCCGAAGCCAATGGCGAGATCCATATCGATGGCTGGCAGCAAATACAATATGCCAATGGCTATGAAATAATAGTACAGGAAAGAAGTGAGGAAATAACAACCCCTGATAATGTAAAACTGTTCTTCATCAATCTCGGCGGTTACAAGCCCGGCGAGTTTGAAGAGTACCACTATAAAATGGTAGTGGCGGCGTCAGATAAAGCAGCAGCCATAAAGCTATCCAAAGCCACAGCCTTTTATAAGCACACCGGCTACAAAGGGGCCGAAAGCCATATAGATGATAAGTACGGTATAGATGTAGACGACATTCATGCTATAGACGATATACTGCCGGTATCCATTAAAGAAAAGTATCGGATATGCCTGGTTCCCACCGATGCGGTAAAAGAAAACGAGCTGCACATAGGTTACTTCCAGCTCAGCAAAATATAGACCGCTCTCTTTTATATTATATGGTTCATGCTTAATATTACAGCATGAGCGAAGCCGCGCTAGTTTGCCAGTACTTACTTTTACTGGCTTGGTGTTATGGGCTCACTCATCGTTCCACATGATGCTGGGTTACGGGTTGAAGTACTCTGATTCATTCAACAATACCCACCTGGGACTAACCGGGAAAAAGGCGTCTTCTGCAATTGCCTGATCTATTAATGGCACTTTAACGTCATTGGTTACAGCTTCATTTATAGGCCTATAAGCCTTATAGTACCCGCAACATCATTCGTGGCATCATTTTGGCTATATACTTAATAACCACGAAAAATGTGGGATTATTTATGGAATGGACTTTCTCAACAGAACTGGATTACAAGGGCGAAAAAGTGGTTATTTACTTTTTCCAGGGCAAAGAAGAAAAGGAGACTTTTTTCAAAGCGCTGTGTTACCCTAAAGGAGTACTGTCACCTTTTACTATGAGGCTTGATGAAAGTATGCGCGAATATAAGATCATGGAAACAGGTATACCATGGGCTGTAAAAGAATACGAACTATTATTCAGCGCAAACTTACTGAACCGTAAAGACCACCCCGGTTTTCACGAGGTAGACAAAATGATGCCCAACTGATCCATCTGCAAGCTTCCCGGATCGTTACAGACAATCTCCTGTAAATGATAGCGATACATATTTTTAGGTTTGCTTTGCCACTTGAAATTTATGCTATAATTTTATCATAGCGAATGTATTCGTGGAGCATAAATGCCAGCAAACAATATAGATCTTGATATAATTCATTGCTTTAACCAGTTTTGCAGACGTTCTGAACTGTTCGACAGGGGCGTAGTTATGATTGTCAATAATACGCTATTGAAAGGCGGCGTATTAATGCTCTTGCTCTGGTATTTATGGTATTTACCTCCCCATAAAGTTATTAAAGATCAGCACAACCGTAGGCTGCAGATCATTTCCACTATATGGGGGTGTTTTGTTTCTATGTTTACGATACGGGGGCTCACCAAGCTGCTCCCTTTCCGCACCAGGCCCATTCTCGATGCAAGTAACAATCTGGTGGCCGCACATGGCCTCAGCGGCAACTTTGTAGACAATACCAGCTCATTCCCCAGCGACCATGCATCCTTGTTTTTCGGCCTTGTTACAGGTATTTTTCTTATTTCCCGGCGTTTGGGTATAGCATCTTTCCTGTATGTTTTGCTGGTTGTGGCCTTTCCCCGTATTTACCTGGGCTGGCATTATCCTTCCGATATTTTAGGCGGCGCTATTATTGGTATGGCGTTCATCCTTATCGCCAATCTAAGCTTTTTCAAAGTTGCGGTATCGGAAAGGTTATATAAAGTTTCAGAGACGCACCCCCAGGTTTTTTACCCAGTATTTTTTCTGCTCACCTACCAGATTGCTACCTTATTTGAAGGTATGCGCACGATCATTGAATTTATTATTCATCCCTACACAAATTAATGTACGAGCTATAAGTTAACTGATTGATATTATTATTGCCGCATAAACAGTAAATTTTCCGCATAAAGTAGTATTATTGTAGTTTATCCACACATTATTAACATTGCGTGGATAACTTTTTATTTGCAATACCTGCCAATGGGCTAATTTTCCTAAATTCTTTGATACTAACTTATGTCACATATTAAAAATTATTCATTAAATTGTTTAGTTATTTTTAAGTATAGTATTTTTATTCTCCTATTGTTTGTATTTACTGGTTCCCGCGCTCAGGAGTCTATGATGCCGGATGTTTCTTACCCTTTTCTCGAAAAACTAATTGCCGCCGCGCGGATAAACTACCCCAAAGTAAAAATTTACCAGAGAAAGGTAAAGGAAGCTAAGCTGAACATACAAAAAGCGCAGCTTGCATGGTTCAACGCGCTAAATCTTACATACCTCTATAGTCCTACTAACAGTGTTACGCTTGTGAACCCTACGTACACCGGTGGTTTCCAGTTTGGGGTGTTCTTTAATGTGGGCGCATTGCTCACCAACGGCCCTAATGTAAAGTCTGCCAAAGAAGAGCTAAAAACAGCCCAGCTCGACGAGAATGAATATGCACTGAGCCTGGAAGCTACGGTAAAGAACAGGTATTTTACTTATGTACAGCAGCTGTCTCTGCTTAACTGGAAGATAAAGGACATGCAGAACTCAGAGAGCACTGTGAAAGACCTCAAATACAAATTTGAGAAGGGTGAAGAAACATTTGAAAATTATAATAAGTCGCTTGCATTTTATTCTAATCTCGTGCAATCGAAAATTCAGGCAGAAGCAGCATTGTTAATTGCAAAAAGTAATCTGGAAGAAATAGTAGGCGAAAAACTTGAAAGCATAAAATAATGCAGTATAAAAAATTTATAAATATTCTAAAAAAACACAAATATGGGCTTATTATAATGCCTATAGTTGTGATGATCGTTACCTTTTTCCTGGTAAGGAAGTTACCGGATATTTATACATCGCATTCCCGGTTGTCCGCGGGCCTTACAGCAGGTTCGCAGTCTATACAACTGGCACAGCAGCTGCTTAATGGTGTAGACAACAATGCCGAATCAAAAGTAAACCAGACATTCAGCAACGTAACGCAGACCATGCAGCTGCAGGTAGTGGTAGACCAGGTGTCTTACCTGCTTATACTTCACGATCTTACAGACAAAGACCCTTTCAGGACACCTAGCAAACTGCTGAAAAGCCTTAATACCGATGCCCGGCAGCACGCCATAGAAGTATATACGAAACAATATAACGAGCGCCAGCCACTATACCTGATGGATAAAGACCAGAAAGGGCTTAACGATGTGCTGGTATCTATGAAATATGATTATGAGTCGCTTAAAGACAAGATAAGGATAAACCGTGTAGAGAACAGCGACTTCATTGATGTAGTCTATGAGTCGGACAATCCGTATTTGTCTGCATTTGTGGTAAATACCTTATGTAAAGAGTTCATTACCTATTACGCATCCAACAACCAGCAAAACAAGCTGCAGACAGTAGACTTCCTCTACGACATGATGATGAAGCGCAAAGACTCCCTGGATGCAAAAATAGAAGCGCTGAAGAACTTTAAGATACAGAACAAAATACTCAATACCACAGATGAAGCCAAGAACCTGTATACGCAGATATCAGATTTCGAGATAAGGCTGAAGCTGGCACAGCGCGAAGTGGAAGCAAACACTGGCGCCATCAATAGTATAGACTCTAAATTTAACCCGCAAGAGAAGCAATACGTGGAAGGGCGGCAGGCGCAGATAAACCAGGATATTGTAAGTGATGAGCAAGCGCTGAACACCCTTAATGACAAGTATATAAAGAGCGGGTTTGATGAAAATATAAAGAGACAGGTAGATAGCCTTAAAGATGTGCTGTCAAGAAGGATCAACCAGTCGAGCGATAAGTACCTGGTAAATCCGCTGGTATCTAAAGAAGCCCTGATAGCGCAGAAGCTGAAGTTGGAGATGGACCTGTCGCTTGCTAAGAATGGTATTCGGTCTTACCAGAGCTCTATCGAGGATCTGAATGCGCGGCTAAGTGCGCTGGCGCCAAGCGAGGCCGTAATACAGTCTTACGAATCAGACATTGCTATCCTAACAAAAGAATACCTGGAGCTGCTTGCCCGCTTCAACCAGAGCAATATGCAGCTGAGCAACACCACGCCTATCAAGCAGATAGAAATGGCGGTGCCCGGCTCTAAGCTGCCATCTAAGAAAATAGTGATGGTGGCACTCAGCGGTGTGGTGAGTGGCATAGTATACCTGCTCATCCTGTTTGTGATCTTCTACCTCGACGATTCAGTGAACGACGCTGACGAACTGCTGGATAAAACCGAAGTAAAGATACTAGGTGCATTGCCGGTGATCAAAAGCTCTTTGTTAGACATCCAGAAATCGTGGAACCTGTTGCCCGTAAACCCATCTAATAACAAGATCACTAAACTCATAGGCAAACATACCGACCTGCAAAACCTATTTGGCAAGCAGACAACCAATACTATAAACAATTCGTTTAAAAGGTTGTTACGCTCCACGAGGTTCGAGATCAATATGGCGCTGGGCGGTGCCCGCAACCTGGTCATCACCAGCCTTTGCGAAGAAGAAGGCAAGACACTTGTATCGCTAAGCCTGGTGAGCTCGTACCAGATGATGAACAAAAAGGTACTGCTGATAGACGGCAATTTTACGAACCCCGGCATCACCACCATTACCCGCCCCAAATACTTTATTGAAGACTACCTGATGGGCAAAACGCACCTGTATGAGCTGGTAGATGAGGGCAACATAACCGTGCTGGGTAACAAGGGCAATGATATTTCCCTCTTTGAGATCAATACCGAAGGCGAGGTAGAGCAAAAGCTGCTGCAGCTAAAGGATGTTTTTGATATAGTGCTGATAGAAACGCCGGCGCTAAGTATGCTCAGCCAGTCGAAAGAATGGATAAAGGTGGCCGATAGGGTGCTGTGTGTGTTTGAAGCCCACAACACCATTTCCAGTGAGATGAAAAAGCAGATACTTTACCTGAAAGATAAGAATGGCAAATTCATAGGCTGGATATTTAATAAGGCAACGAATTTGAACTAAATGCTGTTAGCAGGTTTCCGCAACAGTTATGCAGATGGGTGCAACTAAAAATGGTTATGAGTGCAAATATCCTTTACGGCATTTGGATAATTCTTCAGGTACTTATAGGGTATAACTTATTTGTTCCCCTCTTATTCTATTTCATATATATAATCGTAAAAAGGCCGGAAAGAAGCGTAGCTGGTGCATCATCTACATCATTCGACTATGCTATCATCGTTACCGCTTATGAACAAACAGATGCATTGCCTGCGGTTGTCGACTCTATCCTGAAGCTCAACTACAGCAACTATATAGTCTACATAGTGGCCGATAAATGTGATGTCTCAAATTTGAAGTTTGCCGATAAACGTGTGGTAGTGCTTCGCCCACCCGAAACACTGGCAAGTAATACCGGGTCTCATTTTTATGCCATTAATCATTTTGAACGGCAACACGACTTATTAATAATCATAGACTCTGATAACCTTGTAGATGCAGAATGCCTCAATGAGCTGAACAAATATTTTGACAAGGGTTTCTCGGCGGTGCAAGGTTTGCGGGCCGCAAAAAACCTGGATACCACTTATGCAAGGCTCGATGCATCGCGGGATATTTATTATCACTTTTACGATGGGGAAGTGTTGTTTAAGATAGGCTCATCTGCTACGCTGGCAGGCTCAGGTATGGCATTCAAAACCAGCCTGTACAAAGAGTGCCTGGAGCACCAGGATATTTCAGGCGCAGGCTTCGACAAAGTACTGCAGCATGAAATAGTATCGCGCGGCTACCGCATAGCTTTCTCTGAGCATGCGAAAGTATACGACGAAAAAACTTCCGGCTCAGACCAGCTGGTGAAGCAGCGTGCACGGTGGATCAATACGTGGTTTCGGTATTTTAAATTCGGTTTTTCGTTGATAGCTAAAGGTATTTTAAAATTCAATTGGAATAGCTTTGTATTTGGTATAGTATTGTTGCGCCCCCCGTTGTTCATTTTCCTTTTACTGTCCTTATTGTTTACAGTAGCAGATCTTTTTATCAATACTACGGCAGTTATTATATGGCTGGCGGGGTTCGCCTGTTTTGTCATTGGGTTTATTCTTGCGTTGCTACATGCAAAGCCCGACAAATCTATCTACCAGTCGCTATGGGGTATTCCTAAGTTTATTTTCTTCCAGGTATTGTCATTGCTGAAAGTGAGAAAGGCTAATAAGCTATCTGTGGCAACAAAGCATACCTATAAACAACCTGTAAACGATAAATAGCGTATGAAAAAACTATCGCAGGAAGAGATGAAGAAGGCGTTGATCAAAATGAAGACGCAGGAAGAGATAACCAGGATGATTGCCTTAATAATAGCATTTGCGAGTGTGTTTGTATTCTTTATTAAACTATTATTCCTGTAATGGATAAAGAGTTCAACATATCAATAGCGGGTACAAAGCGGCTTTCGTTCAGGAAGCAGCTTAAGAAATTCGTTATTGTTGATAAGCTCAATACGCCATTAGGCTATGGCCTCTTATTCCTCATAATGCTGCTGATAGGCGCCGGCGTTGCAAAGTTCGGTATAGTATTCGGCTTGCTGGTATTGGTGGGGTCTGTGGCTATTCCGCTGGTATATGGGCTTGTGGCCTATCCCCGCTTTGGTATTGTTGTCTTTCTATTAATGGCCTATTTTATCATGTGGTTCCTGCGGCTGGGTGTGCCGTTCCCGCTGGGTACGCTGATGGATGGTATGGAGGCGTTGTTTATTCTCAGCTTGTTCATCAACCAAAAAAGAAGAAAAGACTGGTCTGTTTTTAAAGGCCCCATAACGGTAATGATACTGGTGTGGGTAGCCTACAATCTTGTAGAAGCGGTTAACCCCACTGCCGACTCGCGCATGGCGTGGCTGTTTACGGTGCGTACAGTGGCTATCGTGATGTTCATGTACTTCATATTCCTCTATTACATGAATACCAAGCAGTACGTTCAGTTTATCATAAAACTATGGATAGGCCTGGCGGCTTTCTCTGCACTTTATGGTTTAAAACAAGAGTACATAGGCTTCTTTCCGTTTGAAGAAGCATACCTCCATTCCAATCCCACTATTGAGCAGCTATTGTTTATAGGTGGGGTATGGCGCAAGTTCTCTATCTTTTCTGATCCCGTTTCTTTTGCATACAACATGGTGAGTGCTAGTTTGCTGTGCATAGGCCTGCTCACCGGCCCTGTATCTAAAACCCAAAAGCTGGTACTTGGTTGTCTCATAGGCCTGTTCCTGTTTGCTATGCTGTCTTCAGGCACCCGGGGCGCGTATGTGTTGCTGCCCGCAACGCTGTTGTTACTGGCTGTGCTTAAATACAGCCGTAAGGTACTCACAATGGTGGGTGTTGCCGGGGGGGGTCCTGGTAATACTCATTTTTATCCCTACGTCAAACCCTACGCTATACCGCTTTCAGTCTGCGTTTCGCCCAAATGACGATGCATCTTTTAACGTAAGAAAGATCAATCAAAAGCGTATACAGCCGTTTATACAGTCGCATCCGTTGGGCGGTGGCCTTGGCGCTACCGGCACATGGGGCCATCGGTTTTCGCCCGATTCTTACCTGGCCAATTTTCCGCCTGATAGTGGTTATGTGCGCGTGGCAGTGGAACTTGGCTGGATGGGGCTGCTGGTGTTTTGCATCCTCATGTTCACCATATTAAGAACAGGGATAAACAATTATTACAAGATCAAAGATCCACAGCTGAAATCCTACTGCCTGTCGTGTGTGCTTATTGTGTTTGCTTTGAATGTGGGCAATTATCCACAGGAGGCCTTAGTGCAGTTTCCTACCAATGTTTATTTTTACCTGGTGCTGGCAATGATAATGGTAACCTTGCGGTTAGATACGCAGCAAAACGAACAAGCAGGTATTGACAAATAACGATGACATAAAAGGCAGGGACATCGTTATCGTAGGCCAGCAGCCATGGGATACCGAAATAGGTAGCAATTGTAAAAACCTGGCGTTGGAATTCAGTAAGCAAAACCGTGTGCTTTATATAAACAGCGCGCTCGACCGGATAACCATGCTCCGCGATAAAGCTGAACCGAGAGTACAAAAAAGGCTGGCGATAATACAGGGTAAGGAAAAAGGACTTGTAGTTATCCAGCCAAACCTGTGGAATCTTTATCCATCAATAGTTACGGAGTCTATCAATAAAATAAAGGTCAGGCCGCTTTTTAATGCCCTGAATAAAAGGAACAATAAACTCTTTGCCCGGTCTATACAAAAAGCAATTGATGAGCTGGGGTTTAAAAACATCATCCTGTTCAACGATAATGATATGTTCCGGTCTTTTTACCTGAAGGAATTGCTGCATCCATCAGTAAGTATCTATTACTCCCGCGACTATATGCTTGCAGTAGATTACTGGAGGTTTCACGGGGAACAATTGGAGCCCGCATTAATAGCCAAGAGCGACCTGTGTGTAGCTAACTCAACCTACCTCGCTAATTATTGCAGGCAGTACAATCCTCACTCTTTTTATGTGGGGCAGGGTTGTGACCTGGAAATGTTCAGCGCTCCCCAAAGCAAGGCTATGCCAACTGATATGCAGTCAATACCACATCCCGTAATAGGCTATGTAGGGGCACTGCAAAGCATAAGGCTCGATATTGAATTGCTGGCATATATTGCTGAGCAAAAACCCGAATGGAGCATAGTGCTTGTTGGCCCTGAAGATGAGGTCTTCAGGCCGAGCAGGCTGCATGAGATAAAGAATATCCATTTTCTTGGGCCAAAGCCAGTGACGGAGTTGCCGGCATACATCAATGCCTTCGACGTATGCCTCAATCCACAATTGGCGAATCAAGTGACCATTGGCAACTATCCCCGCAAGATCGATGAGTACCTGGCCATGGGCAAACCCGTTGTAGCAACCGATACAGAAGCTATGAGCATCTTTGCGGAGTATACCTACCTCGCGGCATCTAAGGAAGAATACATAACGCTTATAGAAAAAGCCTTGAAAGAAGATAACGAAATATTGCAGCAAGGCCGTAAAACATTTGCCCTGTCCCACACCTGGGAGAATAATGTGAAGGAAATATACAAGGCGATCAACGAGGTCGGCGGTAATAAATAGTCAGGATGATCTTCTGTGATAATTGTACATTAGCTTCCAACCAATCATACCTGTACAACATGAAATACGCATTGAGATTTCTACCTGTCCTTTTACTGGCGTTGCTTTCTTCATGTTCTAAATATTATGTGTATCATACAGGCAGCAATAGCCGCAATGTGCGTGCTGCCCAAAATGAGTATATATATGAAGATGATACGGTAAAGATCACTTACGACTTTTGGTGCAAAAAGGGGCGGATGTCGTTTTCTATCTACAATAAACTAAGCATACCTATTTTCATCGACTGGAAAAACTCTGCCTTAATTATCAACGACAACAAACATACTTACTGGCAGGAGCGTGAGATAAAGAAAGGCCATAGCACCTATTATATAACGTCGATAGGCTCAGCCAGCACAGAGAGTTCGATCTCGGTGAAGGAGGAAAGAATATCGTCAATGCCGCCACGCTCTAAAATACAAAAGATAGGTACAGACAAACTATATAAGGGAAAACACGCAATGAATGGCGCTGGAATGACTTTCAGGAACTTTATTGCCATATCCACCAATGAGGAGGTTAAATCCGATGCATATATAGACAACGAATTCAGCGTAACACAGGTGGAGAAGCTTGTTAGAAAACCTTTAAGAAATAATAAGGGCTTTTATACAAAGCATTAGTGCTGCCTTACTTCTTTAAATAATTATAGTTAAACCTCAGATGCCGGTAAAGATGCCGTGCCATGACCATAAAGATATTATTGCTCTCGCGGCGGAAGTTGCGTTTGAAGGTGCTAGGCTCGGCGCTTGAGTTTACCTGGTCCAGCAGCCCTTTGTAGTCGTCGTAATAAAGGGCTTTGCCTTTCTTTTTTAAGAACGACATCATCATGCCGTACTCTGATACTTCTACATTCACACCTTCTGGATAACGGCCGAATTTCTCTAAAAAGTTACTGCGCCGCAGGTGTGGATGGTCGCTGTACATATAGAACTTCTTATAGCCGGGGTACAATATCTTGAACCTCATTTCTGAGAAACCGTTTTTTACCGGTGTTAAATACGGATACCTGAAGTATGCGTAAAAGCGCACCATGTCTACATCCGTTCGTTCGTTCATTAATTGTATTGCCTCCTGTAGTTTTGAAGGGAATATCTCTAAGGGCACAAAATCTTCCTGTATGTAGACTGTATAGGGGGTCTTTACTGCATCCTGTCCTTTATTAATGTTATTGCCCAGGCCGCTATTCTTTGGCGCTGTTATCAGCCGGAAAGTGTAGGTGTCGTGCAGCGATTTTATCTTTTCCACATGCTCAGGCTTACTACCATCGTCAGACACTACAATGTCTTCAAACCGGCAACCCAGCTTTTCAAACGAGGCAAGCAGCCGCTCCAGCGACTTGCTCCTGTTGTAGTGAGTGATCAGTAAGGTAGTGCCGGGAAAAGTATATTTTTCAGTCATTGTACTAGTGTTTTTATAAGCGCATAAACTTCATGTCCCAGGTCGATTTTAGCCACTTGCCACGCAGGTATACCCAGCGAGCTAAAAGAAGCAGCGGACTCTTTTTCTGTCGCCAGTTTGCCCGGTGCATAGTGCTGGGTTCGTCTGCTGAGTTTTTATGTTCAAAGAGTGTGCTGTGCTCGTCGTAAAATAAAGCCTTGCCCTTATTCTGCAAAAACGATACAGCCATTTTATATTCGGCCACGTCGCCTTTTAATCCCTCCTTGTACCGCCCGAATTTATCGAAAAAGTTGCTTCTCCTCAGGTGGGGGTTATCGCTGTACATAAAGAACTTCAGGTGGCTCATATTCCAGGGGCTGAAGATCTCCTCTGAATATCCCTTGCCATAAGGCCTTAAAGTGGGGTAGCGATAAAAAGACCAGAAGCGGATATAGTCAATACTCTTGTCGTCATCTATAAATTGCAGCGCATCCTGGAAGTGCTCGGGGAAAACGGGTGCCGGCACAAAATCTTCCTGCACATACAGCGTATAGGGTGTTTTTACGGCATCCTGGCCCTTATTGAAATTATGGGGAAACCCCATGTTTTGCGGCGTAGTTACGAGGCGGAAATTATATGCCGGCCGAAGTGCTTCTACCTTATCTAATTGTTCCGGCTTACTGCCATCATCGGAGATCACTATCTCAGCAAAATTACAACTGAGCGCTTTGAATGACGCTAACAGCCGCTCCAGCGAGGCGCTCCGGTTATAATGGGTGATCAATAGCGTTGTGTCAGGGAATGAATAGTTCGCACTCATTGTTCAATTTATTTATCCTGTAAACGCATAAATTTTACCTGCCAGGTACACTTCATCCACTTATACTTCAAATACGCCCACCGCATTGCGCGGACAAATACATTATAGCTTTGCTTCCAGTTTTTCAGATCACGCATGGTGCTTGGTTCATCGTGCGAATTCTCGTGAGAGAACAGGGTAGTGTATTCATTGTAAAATAGGCCCTTGCCTTTATTTTGCAGGAACGAAATGGCCATCAGGTAGTCGATCACATCACCCTTCAACCCTTCCTTGTACCTTCCGAATTTCTGGAAAAAAGTGCTTCGGCGCAAGTGGGGTGTATCGCTGTATTGGTAGAATTTCAGGTGGTCAGTATTCCAGAAGCTATAGGTCATTTCGGAGAACCCTTTGCCGTAGGGTTTTAGCATAGGGTAACTGGTGAGGTATGCCCAGAAGCGGATATAGTCCAGCTGTTTGTCTTCCTTCATAAACTGCAATGCATCCTGAAAGCGCACCGGGAAAATAGCCGAGGGTACAAAATCTTCCTGCACGTAAATCGTGTATTCAGTCTTTACCTGGTCTTGTCCTTTGTTCATGGAGTGGCCATGGCCTTTATTTAGCGGGGTGGTTATGAGGCGGAAGTCATATTCGGGCTGCATGGCTTTTACATGCTCCAGGTGCTCCGGCTTACTGGCATCATCAGAAACTATGATCTCTCCAAACGTACAATTTAGCTGCCTGAATGTTGCTAATAGCCTTTCCAGCGAACTGCTCCGGTTATAATGGGTGATCAGTAAGGTGACTTCAGGAAAAGAATAAGAAATATTCATGCCGCAGTTAAACTAATCTGTTTTTTATGTGTCTAAAGTCTTTATTTTCAATAAACATTTTGCTTTATTTGCAAGTGTTTTTTAAAAAACTTTCTTTTACAAGTGTTATTGCGTCGCGATTAATTTACGGAGTTAAAAATATCAATTAATATTGGACTTTTAAAAGAATAAAGCAGATTTTACCTAATAGAAATATTGCCCGATTTGAAAATAGCGCATCTTATACTCTGCCACGCATACCCCGGGCAATTAAAGCGATTGATATTACGGCTGGCGCATGAAGATGCTTCCTTTTACATCCACGTGGATAAGAAAGCAGACATCGCACAGTTTCTGGAGCTGGCAGAAATACCTAATGTCTTTTTTATAGCTAACCGCGCTAAGGTAAACTGGGCGGGCTACAGTATAGTGCAGGCAACGCTGAACGGCTTTAAAGAAATACTGGCAACAGGCAAGCGATACGACTACATCAACATACTCAGCGCGCAGGACTACCCGCTAAAGCCTACTGCTGATATACACGCATTCTTTGCAAACAACCCCGGTAAAGCATTTATGGAAACGCTGGTGATAGCCGACGAATGGCATGAAGCGATCCCGAGGTTGACGAGGTATCATTTTGCGGACTATAAATTTCCGGGAAGGTATACTGCTGAGCGGGTGGTGAATACATTTTTGCCAGCAAGGAAAATACCG
>Ga0206843_10084_pt1 | contig 33035 bp, 40 predicted proteins | sample Alteio_BWOrgCont_21_FD_152869 | JGI IMG/M metagenome (GOLD analysis project Ga0206843, IMG submission 152869) | Enriched cells from forest soil in Barre Woods Harvard Forest LTER site, Petersham, Massachusetts, United States -... | ecosystem: Environmental > Terrestrial > Soil > Temperate forest >...
AAAAAAATATTTAATAGCCTGACTCCTACACCTATCAGTGGTGTGGACACCTTAATGATTAGATTTAGCAGCAACGCGAGTTTGTGGTTTTTCAGAAATGAGCGTGGCACTAGAGCTTTTATTCTTTTTTGTTATAGGCTTGGAGTCATAGATAGCTTCAATTGAAGAGAAGCTTTTATCAAATATTTCTAAGAGCCTTAGAATAGCATGGCTTGGATTACGAATGCCCTGCTCCCAAGCTTGTACGGAGTTTAAGCTCACGTTTAACCATGTAGCTAAAGCTCTTTGTGATAACTTCAGTTTATTTCTTAGTTTCTTAATATCTTCTGCTTTGTAATTTTTAGGAATGTCAGGAATAAAAACTCTCTTTGTGGAAAGTGTTACTTTTCCGCGATGATATTCTAAAGCTTCTTCAAGCCCTTCTTTTAATAACTCAAACATTTTACCCATATTTATTAGCCTCTTCCTTAAGCTTTTTCGCTAAATTAAAAAGAATTTTTTTCTCGTCTTTAGAAAGATCATCTTTAGCATCCTTAGCATATATGACAATCAAATGAAGTATTTCTACTTCCGGAATATCTAGATAGTCTACACGAAAGCTTCCTCGCTTACCTTTATTTGCAGATTTCAAACGAGTTTTTCTTATCCCTCCCAATCCTGGGATAACTGCTCCCATCTGTGGATTTTGCAATAAGATTCCTTCAAAATCTTCATAATCAGTTTCAAGCAATTTACCAGAAGCAATTAAAGCATCATGTTCACGAGAGAAAGGTTTTTGTTGTATGATCAGGCGTTTCATATGTCTAATTAGAGTGCCACGTAGAGGTATATTGTTTCAATGTTAAGAAATTATTATATATTATGCCGATGCTTTATGCCGCCCTTACACTGCAATATAAAGCATTATTTCAGAATACATTTCAAATAGTTATCTGTCTAACTTAGAGAGAAGGCCTCAAGAATGTAATCACAATAAATGCTCCAACTGGAGCGGCTGTAACCCCACCTACTTGCGTATCGTTAAGTACCATTGAACCCGAATTCGCTAGTGCCTCATAAGTAACTTGAAGCGTATCACCACTTGCAAATGTCTGTATAGTCGACATTTCTTGCATCGTGCTATTAGCAAGTTGAGTATAACTGGTTCCAGGTAACTGCGTGCCATTGCGCACCAAAACTAATCCAGCAGCAATGCCGTTTGCAGCAGGATCTGCCCCAAAGGTGATTTCATAGACACCGGCTTTATTGAATGTAAATGTCGTTGTGCCATTAGTAAATGAAATTGCTCCATCTGAAGACGTTGTATGATTATTAAATATAATAGAACTTCCAATCGCAACCGTCTGAGGTAAGGCTGGGGGTGACGTGGCAAAATAAGCGTTCATAAAACTTGTTAAGGGGTTGGCTGTGCCAGTAGCACCAGTGGCACCGGTAGCACCTCTAGCACCGGTAGGCCCTCTAGGGCCTGTAGGACCGGGTGGGCCTTGGATCGACTGTTTGCAGGCTCTGTTAACACCCATTTCTATTGATAGATCTTCTTCACTCTCTGCCTTGGCAGATAACTGATGAAACGAAACTAAAAGAAGGTAAACTATCATTAATCGCACAAGGAATAAAATTTGGTTTTTCATGAGTTTGTTCCTAAAAGTTGGAGGTTCGGCTGCAGCATGGGACTGTAAAAATTAACCCATTGCGTATAGTGGGTTGTGTGAGAAGTTCACGGCACGGATTTTCACACGGATCGCATAAAAAAAGCTGATATAATGGAAAACTGAAAATTACACTCCCCTGGAAACGCGTGTGGAATGTATTGTCGCTACTAACACGTGCTTCTAGAATCAGATATTCGCTTAAGCTTAAATTTAAGCGAGCATATCCTCCATAAACCCCTTCCCTTTCTGAATGCTGAAAGAAATAGGGGCCAATAGCTCCATATAAATCACAGGATAAATTACAAAAACAATCGCACCATAAATACCGGCCTATTTCGCCATCAAATCCCAAATAAGCGAATTCTTTTTCTTGGCATGTTTCAAAAAAAGGGCCAATAAAATCATCAAAAAAATTAAATTTACCATGGCGTGTCCCATGCTTGAGTGGAAAGTAACCATTGACGCGGAAGTCTACGCACTCGCACAAACACTCCAATCCCACTCCGATCCGGTTGAAAGTGCCTAATCTCCCATGCCGGAAATCGTAGTAGAGGTTTGCCCCTAGAATGCAGCATGAATCGCAATCCCATAAACGCCTTCCTATCCCTACGCTAGCTGCTCCTTCGCCGTTGTCGAGCCAGTATCCTCTAGCGTCAAAAAAATTCTGGGCTCGGTTTGTGTGTTTTGGAGCGATAAATACACCCAATTCAGCGTAGTCTTGTTTCAGGCCGATAAATTCTCCGAATGTATAGCCCCCATCTAGTCGCAGGGTCCAAGCATCGCCGCATTTGCAATCCTTCAAATAGGCTGTCTGCAAGTAAAGAGAAGCCCGCGCAGTTTCTGCATAAATTAAACACAATCCTAGCAGGGCCAAGAAAATCGAGGAAAATATCCGCCTCATCGATCAAACCTTTTTCAAAGTTAAGAACCGCAAGTCAGCACTATAAAAATTATGAATATATATTACAATTTTTTTATTTCTTCGATTTAAAGCTTTCCGCCGCTTTTGATTAATTTATCCCAGTACGCATTCATATCTTCGGAAAGGTAGCGTTTGATTTTTTTATAAATGAGCTGTCGCTGAGGATATTCTGTATCGATGCAAGCAAATTTTCCATTCTTACAATAAGGAATATTGCCTACAAGAAAGCAGGAGGAATAGCCGTGGCTTAAGATGCAATATAGTTCATCGAGATGTCGGGTTGTAATTTTATTTTTCCAGATATCTCGTGTTTGGCGTGCACTTACGATATTCATGTCTTTGACAACAAGGATGACAGGTTGCTGAGATTGGCCATTTGGAAGAGCTGGCATTGGATTAACAGGAAGGGGATAAATCCATTTATCCGGGACGGTAAAATAGCGAAGTTTTTTCTCTTTAATTAGTTTTCGTATATTCTCAGCGCCTTTGCAGCGATTCACGAGCCATTGCCAGGCAGGAATTCCCTTTTTTTGGCGCGTTTCATTATCGAGACAAACTTTTAGCAAGTAACCGGGCAAAAGGGGATGCCTCGCGATGCGGAGATAACTTATAGGCTGAGCAAATAAAGTCACAAAACCGGCATTGGCAAACGCCGGTTCATTTTCAATAGCTCTTGATTGAGAAAAAATAGTGTCCAAAGATGCTTTTAGAGGATGATCCAATGGAATACAGTAGGGTCTCATCATCTTTCGCATCTTTTTATCGATGTAAGGATTGCCATCAAAATTATAGCGTGATGAAGAAACAGCATGATACGCTCTTTCTTGTGCTTCTTCATTGGCTAAAACTTCTGATATTCTTAAGAATAGGCAGAATATAAGAACAAAATAATAACGAAAGCGTTTATTCCTAATCATTCTCAGCCCTGAATAAAGGATCAACTTATTCTTTTAATATATATAAATGCCTGAACGGGCGGAGCCGCTGGCACTCCTGTACTGGTTGGTTGAGGATTATCAAGCATTACGGTTTGAGCGTTACCTATTGGTTGCAAATTAAATAGCTGAAGAACTTGACCGGCAGTAGCTGAAACAACTGCTGTTAAAGTTTGCATCCCTCCTGCCGTTGGACTACCTGCAGGAATTGAAGAAATAAGAGCATAAAATGTTCCTGGAAGATAAGCTGCGGGGATGGTAGGAGGCGTACTTAATGTCAAACCCAATGTAGGGATCAGAGCCACACCGGCATCATCCCCAGGATATACTCCGTAAGTCACTTCATAATCCCCGGTTGTATTAATGGTAAACATGGTACTGGTGGGGGCAAAACTTATATCCGCTCCAACGACTGTCGCTGTACTAAACATTACTCCAAAATTGGCATTTACAGTCTGGGCGGTTGCATTTGTATAATATGCCCATACAAAGCTATTAAAAGGGACAGGACCTGTAGGACCTGTAGGGCCGGTTGAACCGGTTGAACTGGTAGGTCCTGTTGGACCGATTGGACCAGTTGGACCGGTGACGCCGGTACTAGATCCTGTAGGACCTGTAGGACCCGAGGGACCAGTGGGACCCGGAGGGCCTTGGATTGATTGTTTGCATTTTTTGCTGACTCCTATCTGATCCGTTGATTCTGCCGATAGCCATTGAAATAATACCAAAAGCAGGAAGATTGTCATTATTGGTACAAGCGATAAAAGTCTGTTATTCATGATCTTTCCGAATATGGGTTAAAAACAGTAAGTTATCACTATAAAAATTTATATTTTATCATACAATATTTTTTTATTCCGGAAATTTGTTAGGAGGTCTGAAATGCTCCCATCCTTCTCCGCTTAAAGCCTCTAAAAAAGTGATCAAGGCTTTTTTGTCTTCTCGCGAAAGATGAAGAGGGCGAATCTTAGAATCTAAATTATAATTGGCTATTCCGCCCTCATTATAATAATCGACAACATCCGCTAAAGTCATTAGGCTGCCATTGTGCATATACGGAAAAGTAAAACTAATTTCTCTCAATGTGGGAATTTTGAAAGCACCCCAATCAGTTAAATGTTGGCTTACCTCATATCTTCCTAAATCGGGAGTTGGGAATTCCATTCCTATGCCGATATTGATAAATCGTCCATCTGTAAAATTGGGGCCAAGATGGCAATCGGCGCAGCCTGCTTTTTGAAAAACCTTGTAACCTTGGATTTGTTCCAGGTCCATTGCCGATTTATCGCCTGCTGCATATCTATCGTAAGGTGAATTGCCCGATAACACTGTTCTTTCAAAGGTCGCTATGGCTTTTGCAATGTCATCGATGGTGCCTTTTTCATGTCCAAACACCTCTTTGAAAAGCTTGCGATATCCGGCAATGCTATTTACGCGATTTTCGCATTCGCGATAAGCTTGATCGGTATTGGGGTTAAGGCCCATTTCCTTGGTATTACCTAAGGGGCCTTTGCATTGATCTTCCAAGCTCTTGGCCCGTCCATCCCAAAACTGAGTGGCATTATAAGCTGAATTGATGATGGTTGGGGCATGGCGGGTGCCTTTACGGCCATGGATTCCTTCCGATATTGGCCGAGGATCTGCAAAAGCCCTCTGCACCTGATGACATGAAGCACATGAAATCGTTCCATCAGCGGACAATCGTTTGTCAAAATACAAAATCCTTCCTAAGTCAGCTTTTTTGGCACTGTAAAGATTGTCTTCAGGCCATGGAATAGGAGGCAGCCCCAAGGGAACCTTTAATTCTTCCTGCACTGCTTGCACTGCTGCAATTTTCAAGCAAAACACACTGATGATCAATAACGCTAAACATTTCATATTTTTCTTCTTTACGTGAATCGACGATAAAATGGGTAGTCGGCAAGTTCCAACAAATCCCGATCACCTCTGCTATCCCCATAAACATATAATTTATAATTTTCTTTGGGCCCCAACAATTGAAGCAACCGCCGTGATTTTTCTGGTCCCCAACAGTTTAAACCGATTAATTTTCCGGTGAACTTTCCGTTTTTATCGACTTCGAGCTTGGAACAAATGAGGTCGTGAAAGCCTGCATTCATGGCCCATGGTTCTAAATACACATCCAAATTCGCGCTAATTAATATACAACGATGCCCTTGCTGCTTATGCCATTGCAATTTTTTTAAACCTTCCGGCCGAATTTTGTTTTGCAGCGGGCCTAAGGCAAAACTTTCCCCTTGCTTGCGAAGAGCTTCATCGGTCATTCCGCTTATGTTTGTTTTGAGGATGGCTTCTTTTGCTATTTGTCGATATCGATTGTTAAAAAGACATGCGAAGAGATTAGGAAGCGCCAGGACTATACTCCCCATGGTTTCTGCTGGACCGTTAAGGAAAGATATAAAAGGCACAAGAGTATCATGGTGGGTGAGTGTACCATCAAAATCGAAAGCGGCAACAGTCGTTTGATTTTCTTCTTTTTTCACAGTTTAAGCCTTTTGAACATAAATTCGGGAATGAGACAAACCACACCCATAATGTAGCGCCAAAATCCTGGAAGATACACGACATCTGACGAGTGGTCAAGAGCCTTGACAATTTTATCTCCCACTTTCTGAGGAGTTGCCACGAGGAACATTCCAGGCATTTGATATGTCATGGCTGTATCGACAAACCCAGGTTTTATGGTAATCACACGAACCCCCGCATGATAAAGACGGTTGCGCAACCCTTGCAAGAAAACATTCAAGCCTGCTTTAGCCGATCCATAAATATAATTGCTTTGCCTTCCTCGATCTCCTGCAACAGATGAAATTGCCATGATGAATCCGTCGCCTTGCAAAGCCAGATAGTTGCTGCAATGGGTCAAGATGGAGCAAACTCCTGTATAATTAACTTCTATGATCTTTAGGGCATATGTGAAATCTGTCATGGCTTTTTTATGATCCTTATAATAGCCGAAAGCAGCCAAAACTCCCTGCAAGCTTCCCATTTCCCTTACCACTGTTTGCAAAAATGAGGAGTGGTCATCATAATCTTCTGCAGCAAAAAAGCCGCATTTTACCTCCACTTGATGGCGGATTTTAATATCTTGAGCGATCCTTTCCAAATCCACGAGATCCCTTCCGGCTAAGAACAAAGAATATCCATTCTTGGCAAAGGAATAGGCGGCTGCTCTGGCAATCGAGGATGATCCTCCTAAGATTAAAACATTTTTGCTCATCCTAAAGACTCCATTTTTAATCGGCGGGATAGGTCTGAACTAAAATTTCCGCCAGGGTCAACTGTGGATTTAATTGAATGCCATAAGGCAAAGCGAGGGTACATTTTTTTGAATATTTCAGGTTTCATCCGCGCATCTTTGGCTAGATAAACTCTGCCCTCATGATTCAGGATTATTTCATCTAGCCTATCCAGAAAATCGAATAATCCTTTTCCATTTACAGGAAAATCCAAAGCCAGGGTATATCCTTCACAAGGAAACGAAAGCAGCCCTTGCCCTTCTTTGCCGAATCGTTTCAGCACTGCTAAATAGGCATGATGATTATCTTTTGTCATTTGTTTAAAGATAGAGGCGATGGCGCTTTCACTTCGATTGTCAGGAACGACGAACTGGTATTGAACAAATCCTCTTTTGCCGTAAAGGCAGTTCCAATTAGAGATGACATCTAATGGAAAAAAATAGGAATCGCAATCCACATAAAATGGGGAGGATTTCCTGCTTTGGAGCGAATAGTAAAGCCAATTAAAGGCCCTCATATTCCAATGATTCAGAGTCCATGAAGGTACTTTTGATGGCATCTGGAACGTTTTTTTTGGATTTATGGACAGTGGATTTGTTATGTTTGGAGGCAGTTCATTAAGACCGGCATGGTGGCCTGTCATGACAATCCCCTTGCCCATGCCTGCAGCATTTGTGCAGCAATCAAGCCAGGCTACAGAGTATTTGTCTTCTCTTGCTGAATCATTTAAAATTTGCAGAATCCCATCTAAATGATCCGCCGAATGATGCTGGACATTCATATAAGCTGTTTCGACAGGAATTAACTGTAATTTAAGTTCTGTGATGATGCCTGTTAATCCCATTCCTCCTGCAGTGGCCCAAAACAATTCAGCATTCCGGAAAGGAGAGCAGACTCTTTTTGAGCCATCGGCTAAAAGCAATTCAATTTCTTTAACATGTTGGCTGAAAGTTCCATCGCGATGATGATTTTTTCCATGGATATCGCAAGCAAAGCAACCACCTAATGTCACAGCTTTAGTTCCCGGAACAACAGGTAAAAACCATTTTCTCGGCAAAAACGTCTCTATGATTTCAGAGAGCAAAACTCCGGCTTCAGCCTGGACGACTCCTGTATTTTCATCGAATGAGATCAAGCGGTTGAGGCGTTCCATTAATATCACATAATTTCCATCATTCAACGCTGCATCGCCATAACTGCGGCCGAGGCCGCGAGGGATCGATTTTGCATCCGGCAGCACTAATTGATGGCATCTTTCAGGCCTTTCGAGGTAGCTTGCAGAGAGAGGATAATTTCCCCAGCCTGAGAGAGTTTGCATTGTTTTTGTCATGCAATTTACGCCTTTACATTGTTGGCTTTAGTTGTTAAATTTATTATCAAACTTACAATACCTTGATCAACAATGAAAAAAAATATCTTTGTAACTGGCGCTGCAGGATTTATCGGATTTCACTTGGCTTGCGGCTTGAAATTACGCGGCGACAATGTGCTGGGGTATGACAACTTCAATGATTATTATTCAATTGACCTTAAGAAGGCCCGCCTGAAACATTTACGAAAGCTGGGAATCAAAGTCATTAAAGGGGATATTTGCAATCAAAGCAAGCTGGCCAAATCTGTCAGTGATTACAAGACCACCCATATTGCCCACATGGCTGCACAAGCAGGGGTAAGATATTCTTTAATTAACCCTCAAGCATTTATCAAATCAAACCTCGACGGATTTTTAAACATTCTCGAAATTTGCCGACATTCAACCATTAAACTCGTTTACGCTTCCTCTTCTTCGGTTTACGGCTTAAATTCAAAAGTTCCCTTTTCAATCACAGACCCATGCGATAGGCAAGCCAACTTGTATGGAGCGACGAAAAAGTCGAATGAATTGATGGCTTTTTCCTACCACCATCTTTATGGCATTCATGCGACCGGATTGCGTTTTTTTACTGTTTATGGCCCTTGGGGAAGGCCTGATATGGCCTATTTCAAATTTACCAAGTCCATCCTCGAAGACCGGCCCATCGAAATCTTCAATCATGGGAATATGCAGCGGGACTTTACTTACATTGATGATATCGTCGAAGGGACAATGGCCGCTATAGATCTCGAAGCCCCCTATGAAATCTTCAATTTAGGTAATCATCAGCCCGAAAAGCTATTGACCATGGTCGAGCTACTGGAAAAGCATCTAGGCAAGAAGGCTAAGAAAATATTACTTCCCATGCAGCCAGGAGACGTTCTATCCACTTACGCGGATATCGAACATAGTCAAAAAAAATTAGGTTTTAATCCAAAAATTCCCTTAGACCTGGGTCTTAAAAATTTTGTTGAGTGGTATACTGGTATATACCCAATACTATTAAAATGATACGATGTTATTAGTTTGCAAATATTCGCTAAATAAATACAATTGATCCATAAGAAAGAATCTTGCATTTGAGATAGATTATTTAAACTTTTATGAAATAACGAGAACATGGTATGGCCAAAATGACGAAATACCTGCTGCGATTTTTAATAGTATTGTTGATTCCTTTTGTTTTTACAAGTTGCGCTTTCAACTGGATGGGGGAAGGTGAAGCAGATGATGCAGGGGGTGATTGGGTTAAAAAAATTGATGCGCCTGAAATCGTCCATGTTATCCAAAACTATCTAGCTTATTTACGGCATGAAAAGCATTTGCGCTTGGAAGATTCCAGTGTCTATTATGATGACTACATTAACGCCGTCCGCATGGAGTTTATCTGCCAGGATCTGCTCGAAGTCAGGGAAGCACGCATGCTCCTCGTCGATGTTGTTGAAGGGCTTTTGGCTGAATTAAATAAAAACCCTGTGCTAGCTCCTGAATTCATTACCTATCCTATGTCCCCTCGTCAACTTGAAATTTACATCAATTTTGAAAGCTACTATGGGACGTTTCTCGACCCTTATTATGTAGGATGGATGAAACTGGAAAAAGACACCTCTTATTTCTATGCTTTCGACATTAAATATGACGGACGCAATGTATGGGACTATCGCATCGAACCTTATTTTAAAAGCCGCGAATTTGTTATCTATGAAAGAGAGTCGGAGCAGCTTTTCAAACAAGCTGTGGAAATGGAAGAAAACACACCGGATTATCTCATAAAAGAACAATACCGCCCTGTTGTAAAATGCCGTCCCAGGTTTTTTGATCAAGATCTATGTACGCCATTGTTTAAATGATGCTATTGCCGGCACTAAATGTGAAATTTTATGAGAGAAAAACTTCACGCTTATTGGGAATTGTTAAGGCCCCTGCAATAGATCAAAAATGGCTTTGTATTCACAGGGCTTCTATTTACCAAAGAGCACGACTCTCCTGATTTGACAACGCGCGTCATCTTAACTGCATTTGCGTTTTGCTTACTTTCAAGCTGCATTTATGTCATAAACGATATCTTCGATATTGAGAGCGACAAAAATCATCCTATAAAAAAACTGCGCCCTATTCCTTCGGGTCGGATTTCAAATCGAGAAGCTATCTCCATCGCCTTACTTTTAGGGGCAATAGGGTTTTTATTGGGTTATGAAGTATCTTTAGCCGTCCTAGCCATCCTTTTAGCCTATTTTATCATGAATATGTTTTACGATTTCTGGCTGAAACAAATTGTTCTTCTCGATGTATTTTGCATTTCGGCCGGTTTCATGCTACGCATCCTTGCCGGCACTTATGGCGTTGGCATTCCTCCATCTAAATGGCTGTTGCTTTGCGGTTTGATGATTACATTATTTTTAGGGTTTTCCAAAAGAAAAGCGGAATTGATTTCCGGCATGCAAAATAAACATGAAATGAGGGAAGTTTTACGCAATTATAGTCCTGCGCTACTTGACGAGCTGATTTCTATTTGCGCCGCTGCCATCATCATTACATACAGCCTTTACACCATGAGTTCCCAGACAATGCATATCCATCATACCAGCGATTTGATTTATACTGTGCCTTTTGTCATTTATGCTCTTTTTCGGTATATCTATTTACTTCATCGCCATCAAACCGGAGAAGATCCAACAGGAGATTTACTCAAAGATAGACATATTCTGGCGGCTGTTGCAGGATGGAGTCTATTGACATTTTATCTTATAAAGCTCCATTGATATAGAACACCCAAGGTACCGAGTGGAACACCGTCATTTGCTTGCTGGATGGCGTTTTAAAGCCCTCACAGCAACTGTTATTATAAGTGTGATATGTTATTTTTTATTTACTCTTTGGGGCGGATGGTATGAAGTCGTTCAAGCAGCCTTTAAGGTGGGTATTTTTGGAATTTTGCTCGCCCTCGGGCTTTCCCTGGTTAATTATTTCCTGCGCTTTATCCGTTGGCAGCATTACCTTTACATCTTGGGGCATTCTATCCCGTGGCTCATCAATTTGCGGATCTATCTAGCAGGATTTGCTTTGACGACCACTCCGGGAAAAACCGGAGAAGCATTAAGAAGCATTTTCCTTAAGGATTATGATGTCCCTTACCGTCAAAGCTTTGGAGCCTTTCTTTCTGAAAGATTCTCGGACCTTCTCGCCATCTGCCTTATTGCAGGAGCGGGGCTTTGGTCGATGCCTCAAGCAAGGGTCATCGTCATTTTTGTTGGAATCATTCTTTTGATTGGACTTTTCGTTTTACAAAGCAAGTATTGGCTGCATTCCATCGAAAAGTTTTGCAAAAAAATATGTGCCGGTCGTTTCTCTGAAACAATTGAATTTGGAATCGAAACCATTCTCGCATTCAGAAGCTGCTATTCCTGGTCGACATTGCTTTATGGCACAACTCTAGGGATTGCTGCATGGGCTGCTGAAGGGTTAGCTTTTTATTTTGTTTTAAAATTAATGGGAGCCGAAATAGACCTTTTGGCTGCCATTTATATTTATGCTTTTGCTTTACTGGTCGGGGCGATTTCTTTTTTGCCGGGCGGCTTGGGAGGAACTGAAGTGACAATGATCCAACTGTTGGTTGTACACAATGTCTCTTCTGCCGATGCCGTGGCAGCCACTTTAGTCATTCGATTGGCAACTTTATGGTTCTCTGTCATCCTCGGCTTAGCTGTCCTTCCCATCAAACGGTTGTTGTTCATCGATTAAATCCGGTAGGGACGATAGAGACTTAAGGGACCTTAGGGACATTGGAGACAGGGACAAATAATATGAATTGTCCCTGTCTCCAATGTCCCTAAGGTCCCTTAAGTCTCTACCGTCCCTATTTGTATTTAAGAGGGGGGAGGTATGACATCTCCGGAATCTGAACATCCCACAGCAATAAAGTCTACAGCTGTTAAATCGTCAGTAGGGTCAAATGACAGCGTGACAGAACTGGAGGAAGGTCTTTGGATTGTTACAGCTACTGGACCGATAGTCCCTCTACCAGTGGCAACAACAGCATAAGTCGGCGACGTATCTATAAAAGTAATTGTCACAGAACTTGTAGTGGCCACCCAAGTATATCCAAGAGAAGGATCAATTCCTGTACTTGGTATGGGTAAAGTGCCAAACAGCAATAATGGCGTATCGGCTGTATCAACGCATGATGTTTCTATATCGAATTCGTTGGTAGCTGCTGGACCTGTCGCACCAGTGCTTCCTGTTACTCCTAACACCCCACCAGGGCCTGTTGGGCCTGTTAGGCCTGTCGCGCTCGGACCTGCTGCTCCGGAAGAGCCTGTTGGGCCCGAAGGGCCTGATGGGCCGGTAGGGCCTCGCGGCCCATTCGGAGCAGGGCAGCACCTTGCCTCTTTTACGGAACCGAATCCTCGGATATTTTCATCAATGGCATACGCATCCGTCGAAAAACACATTAGCCCAATGCCGAAGGTTGCAAGTAAGCACGTCGTAATAAGTTTCATAACTACCTTTGAATCAATACTGTTAAAAATTCGTTATCCAGTGGCAACTTTTGCTGACCACTATAATTTCTTCTCGCTGGACAGGTTGGCAACAGATGGCATCACAGCAAGGATCCATGCCGAAAGGTACCGTCCAGGTGACTTGTCCATCAACCCTTGAATGGAAACGGGAATCATAAGAATATTGTACGGCTAAACTAATCCCTTTATAAAATTGTGACTCTATGCGTATTTTTCCACCTGTGGCCCGATTTCTGTTTTTATTAGAATGGAAAACATAGGGTCCTATCGAGGCATAAAAATCATGACTAAAAATGCAAAAATATCTGGATACCTCTAAGTCTATTCCCCACCATGTATGGTTATTTCTAATCCTAGTAGCTACTTGATCGTCTGTATAGAAAAATTCAGTTTTTTTCGCATGTCCTTTTGTAGTAAATGGTATGTAACCATTTACTCGAGCATCGAAATCGAAGCATAATGATAACCACTCTGCGCCCACTGTAATTTGTTGAAGAAATTTGAAGCTTGTATCAAGGAAATCGTAAAAAACATATCCGCGTAACCGACTTTCATCGAATCTAGTCTGAATACCAAGGCCAACATTCCCGGCCCATCGACTATTGTCCATATAATGTGCTCTTATGTCAAAATAAGGGCTGAAACAACTGCATTCATTCTCCGGACAATATGCCAAAGCGATTGTTGAATATCCAAAGTTGCGGCCGATCCCTCTTCTCGATGTATAGCCTAACTCTAAATTGACTTGATTCCAAAATGTATTAGAGGGCATATCATTCGAAAATGAATAAGCAGGCTCCAAATTCGGATTGTCATCCTCAGTATATCCCCAGCTTTCGGTTGCAGCATTTGCGGCCCCCGAACAAAGGAGCATGCCAAACACTAACAAACTTGCTGATCTTCGAAATATATTAATCATGTGAAAAATCCCCTCAAATTTTATCAGCCGCCGCCGATGCAAAATAGAATAATGAAATCAACTGCTGTGGCTCCTGTAGAACTTAAATCAATGGTTACCGTATCGTCTGTTTGGTTTGATATCACCGTTGTGATGCCCGAAGATGCTGCAGCTTCTGCTGTTGCATTGACTGCAGTAATAAAAGAAAGTAGAGGACCCGATATAGTAATGGTTACCGAGGTGGTAGTTGTCCACGTATAGGTATAACCAACCCCCACATTTGTAAAAGGTACAGATGGAGGCACTGGGATAATTCCAGAGAACAATCCACCTGAATTTCCGCAGTTCGAGTCGATATTACCTCCCGGATATCCCGTGGGTCCGGAAGGACCTGTTGGACCTGGTTGCCCCGAGGGCCCTGTAGAACCTTGCGGCCCAAATCCAATGGGGCCTGTTGGACCTGTTGGGCCTGTTGGGCCCGGGGTGCCGGGATCACCCGGACGACCTTGAGGCCCAGGGATACAATGGCTTTTGGCTTCGCTTAATGAAGGAACAGCGAGAAAAGCCATCACTGCCATCGATATTGAAATGCCCGCCCTACTTAAAGATGACCATGTTAACACTTTCACAATAAACCTCGCTGCTTATTTATATTTTTTAAGGCAACCTCAAGGAGCCGGAGTCTGGCATGCGATAGCGATAAATGCGATAGCATCGATGGGAGTACCCAGATGGGTACTGTATGTCGCTGTCAATGTATATACACTTCCACTGAGCGATGAATTCACGGTTACTGGACGTCCAAAAGTTGAATCCACTGCTATCCCTGTTATTGTATAGGGTCCTGCAGTGTCTCCAGCAGTAAACGTGATATTCACCTCAGCCACGCCTGTTGCTGAATTCTGACTTGCTGTATAGGTATAATCAATCCCGCTGCCGGATGTTGGTCCGGTTGGTGGCAATGTTATTGTGTTGTATACCATTTGTCCACCATTAACACAATCAGGAGTAAAAACATTACCTGTATTTCCAGCACCTTGAAGACCTGGAGGGCCTTGATCGCCCGTGCCTCCGTTCGGACCGGTAGTGCCTGTTGGGCCTGTCGTTCCCGGTGTACCCGCCGGACCCGCGGGACCCGTTGGACCCGTCGATCCTCGAGGCCCTCGAGGACCTTTAGGGCCTCGCTTGCCGTTTTCGTCCTCATCGCTGTCACTCCCGCTCCCGCTCGATGAAGATAGACTACGGCTGACAGCGGCATCCAAATCGATAGATTGCATATTAGAAAAAAGAAAGCCCAGAATAGTGCTGAAATAAATTATGAGGGATTTTCTGAAGATCATCTTATTTTCCTTTGCTTGTTTAAAATATTTTTTATAGATTGGTCGAGATTTATTGTATATATTTTTTTTTATGCTTCCGATATTGATCGGATTCAATTAACAAGAAAAACAAAAAAAAGAGGTAAGATTATGACGCTAGCTCTAGATACTGGATGGAAACAATCCCCAGTTGAAAATGAACATGAAAGAACTCCGGTTACAAAAGAACAAAAGAGTCATCTGTATGTAACATGGATGGGATACTATGTGACGCTAGAATGCTTAGCAGGAAAAATTCGCGACTCAGGCTGGACATTCGACCACATCTTGTGTATTGCCCGCGGGGGGATGTATGCCGGTGATCCGCTTTCTCGTATCTTCCACAAGTCATTAGCTGTGATCTGTACCAGCTCATACAGAGATAATAATGGCACGCAGCAAAATGAGCTGATTGTTTCCAAACATATCGCGACGACGACTGACACTTTAGGCCCACATGTTCTGCTGGTAGACGATTTAGTGGATACGGGTGATACAATGGATGCAGTAAAACGCCGCCTTCAAGAAGATGAAAATATAAAAGAGATTCGGACAGCCGTGCTTTGGCGCAAGTCAGGCTCAAAGTTCAATCCTGACTACTACGTAGATGAGATTGATAAGCATACATGGATCCATCAGCCATTTGAGATATACGAATAGAAGGTACTTAAAGACCTCTGAATGAAATTAAATGTGCGGGGCTCGTTGATTTTTAGTTATTTGGAGGCTAGAGTCCTTCCCCCGGTAGGGGGAACAGTTAATAGCCCCGGGTGGAGCGCTAGCGGAACCCGGGGTAACAAATAACAAAAAATCGCGCCCCGGTAGGGGCGTAAGAAAGCAAAACAACGTATGAAGATGAATTTATTGGTTTTTGAATGCGTATCATATTCCATTTAATCCACGGTTTGTTTTTGATTGATGCTCTTGAAGCGGTCTTGCGCCCCTACCAGGGCGCGATTTTTTGTTATTTGTTACCCCCGGGTTCCGCTAGCGCTCCACCCGGGGCTATTAACGGTTCCCCCTACCGGGGGAAGGATATGGCCCTATGGGTGTGAAATTAATTTTTAGAATTAGAAAAAAAGTTTCTGCAGCACATCCACCCATCCTCTTTTAAATCTATTTTAGTAATTTTGACACGCTCTTCCAGTTCTTCTTTCTTCATTTTAGAGGACAAGAAAGGCAACATCATTTTCTTTAACACCGTTAATTTCCCGAAAAACTCATTAATTTTTGAGGCGGTGGGGACAAAATGTTCATGCAGATGCCCGACGGACTGACCTGCTTCCTTGCCGCTTTTATTAAAAATATAGAAGGTTCTATATCCTTTTTTCTCATAAAGATGAAGAAGCGCACTTCTATCTTGCGATATTTCTAAATATTCCTCATTTCTTAAATCCTCGAATCTTGGGCGATGTTTATTTGGCATTAGCAAAAGATGAGGTTTGTCTTTTCCTAATAATGGAGCATGATCATGCAGGATGCGGATATTCATCCCTTGATGCACGAGCTGTGCGTCTATGACTGATTTTTTTGATGATTTACAAAAATAACAATCTGATTGATCAGGCAAGTCGGGTTCTGAAGGTGGAATGTCTGAAAATGTTTTTTCATGCCTTGCATAGAAATCGGTCACTCTGTTTTTTGCTGAGGCATCCAAGGTTTTGCCCCCAAAAGTGATGTTCCATAACACTTTAAATTGATTCCATACCTTCACGATGACCCACTTCGTTTTTGGATAAGGCACAATTTCCCATGCAAATGTTGTTTCGTCAGCGGAAACTTTTCCAAAGACCATGTAACTTTCGGCAAAATTTGCATCTTTCCAAATTTTCACAATTTTAGTGATGAGCTCAAATGTTTCTGTATGCTGAAAGTACTTCCAGTCAGATAATTGATCGATATTTTTGATGCTGGATTCAATTCTTAAAGAGCCTGCAGCAAGGGGAGCTGGGGGAACAACAACTTTCATATAGTAGCCTTGATAGACAACGGCTTGTTCCGGTTTTGTTGCAGATTCAATTCTGTTTGCCGGCCATAAATAATTTTGCACTGCATAACAGTATTGCATTTTCAAACCGCCTTTATTTTATCTTTTAGAATGATTTGCACAAATTAGATTATGTATTTTATACGATATCCTGCGAAAATTGTCGAGAAATAACGATGACAAAAATTTATTATTGAAATAACATGAAAATCCATATTTCTGTAAATTCGATTTTTTAATCTACAAATTGATGAGGGCTCTATGTTAACAATCAACGATATTCAAAAACATCTCGCAGAGGAAGCAGATTCTTTATTAAAATATAGTTGCAAGGTTCCGAAAGAACAGCTTTACCTTCCTTCTCATAATTGGCTGGAAAGAGTGCATATGTCCAGCGATAGGAATATCCGGGTCATAGGCAGTCTTGAAGCTTTGTTCCGACATGGCAGGCTCGGTGGAACAGGTTATCTTTCCATTCTTCCTGTGGATCAAGGGGTAGAGCATTCTGCCGGCGCTTCATTTGCGCCCAATCCCATCTACTTTGACCCAGAAAATATTGTCAAGTTAGCGTTGGAAGCCGGTTGCAATGCTGTAGCATCTACCCTGGGGGTCTTAGGCAGTGTGGCTAGAAAATATGCCCATAAAATCCCATTTATTCTCAAAATCAATCACAATGAGCTGCTTACTTATCCCAATCATTATGATCAGATCCTGTTTGCCGATGTGCGCCAAGCTTATGATATGGGAGCTGTTGCCGTTGGAGCGACGATATATTTCGGTTCGGCTGAAAGCGACCGTCAAATTCAAGAGATCACAAAGGCTTTCCATGCAGCTCATGACCTTGGTATGGCGACAATTCTCTGGTGCTATACTCGCAATGCGGCTTTCAAAATTGGGGGAGTCGACTATCACGAAAGCGCTGATTTGACCGGACAAGCAAACCACCTTGGAGCTACTATAGGGGCTGATATCCTGAAGCAAAAACTGCCTAATTGCAACGGAGGCTACAAGGCGCTAAATAAAGAAAAAAAAGATTATGGCAAATACAGCGACCTCATGTATACAGAACTGTGCACAGACCATCCGATTGATCTTTGCCGCTACCAAGTGTTAAACGGTTATAATGGCAGGGCAGGATTAATCAACTCCGGAGGTGCTTCAGGCAAAAATGATTTCCAAGATGCTATCAAAACAGCTGTTATTAATAAGCGTGCAGGAGGCATGGGTTTGATCACGGGCCGAAAAACCTTCCAGCGTCCCCTCAAAGAAGGAATAGAGCTCTTTCATGCTATTCAGGATGTCTATCTATGTAAGGATGTGACGATCGCCTAGGACTCTTAAGAAGTTGAATTTTTATAAACAAAAAGACAAATTTTTTTTTAGGGTTGATTTATGATGAACTTCCCAATCGTCCAATCATATGAAAAAGCAACTAATTCAAATAGCACATATCAAACTAAGGACAATCAGGCTAAGGAACAAATACACGACATAAATGACATATGTGGACCTGTCTTAGAAGACTGGGGATTACAAAGTTTACGGTCAGATCAGATTAATTTCGGTCACATTATCACCAAGCTTCAAGATGGATCTACTACTCAATATGTAGAAGTAATGATCGATGATGGTTGGAAAGCAGTCCAAAATATGCAAAAACCTTGGTCTTAGCGGGTAACAAGGGATAATTTTTGTAATTCAGTTTATCCTAGAGGCAAATGGACGACCTATCAACGAAAGAACTCAAAGCCCTTTTAGAAAGCGCTTTAAAGCTGGCACAAAAGGGAGGGGCTGTTTTAAAGAAACACTGGGGCAATCTTCAAAACATATCCCACAAAGACAATTCAATTGATCTCGTGACAGACGCCGATCAAGCCTCTGAAAGGACCATGCTCCGTTTCTTAAAAAACAAACACCCGTCTCACTCGATTCTTTCTGAAGAGATCGGCTGGCATGAGGTCCAAGATGCCGAATTTCTTTGGATTATGGATCCTTTGGATGGCACTACAAACTTCACCCATCAATATCCAATGGTATCTGTTTCAATAGGATTACTCTTTCAGGGGATCCCATTAGTCGGTGTTGTGTACAATCCCATTTTAAAAGAGTTGTTTTATGCAGCTAGAGGCTTAGGCGCTTTTTTAAACAAAGCAAAAATCACTGTTTCCAATACGAATTCACTCGATGCAAGCTTATTAGCGTCGGGGTTTCCGTATGATCGCCGAAAGAATAAAGACAATAATTATTCTGAATTTTGTTTATTGACCCATCTTTCGCAGGGAGTGCGCCGCGGAGGATCTGCAGCTTTAGATTTAGCCTACGTCGCTGCGGGGAAGTTTGATGGGTATTGGGAAAGGGGAATAAAGCCGTGGGATGTAGCCGGAGGCATTGTTTTAGTACAAGAGGCAGGAGGATTGATTAGTGCTTATGATCAAAGTGCATTTAAAATTGATTCAGGTATGATTTTGGCAAGTAATGGTCATATTCATGCGGTTTTAAGCGATAAAATTCTACAAGCTAGAGCGATATTAGAGAAAAATAACAGGTCTAATGGAGGTTAATTGTGATTCGATCCATTCAATCAGCAACAAGTTTAAAGCCCTTTTCTAGCAGGAGACCTTTTCAACCTAACGTTCAATTTCGGCAATATAGATGTTCAGGCATGTTGAGGAAAGATTTCTTCGTTAGTTATGCCGGTGCACAATACTCACGCTATATAAAATATAACTTGGCAGAATTTGTCATGCATCCTTCACATCCCGATTATGAAAAAATTAATGAAATTTTATTTAAAGCCGGTGAACAATTTCGTTGTTTATCAATAGGTGAATCTCCTAGCATTGATATCGATAACATTGATAAGACACTTTCTGAAAGAGGCATCGTCAAGATTCATCCAAGAGTTTATGAACTTGGAAATACAGGGTGGATTTCTAAGTCTCATGTTTATCTACCGGGAAATGCCTTTGATTTTGGTCATTTGGATAGGGCCTTGCATGCAAAACGATGCCGCGAAATTAATGAACAACATTATTTGAGTATTAAAATACCTATTAAGTATCTTTTTCCTGCCCCATTACATGGATTAAAAGCATGGATTTATCCTGAAACGTATTTTCTTGTGTATAAAAAAATTAATTTAATAGAGGAGGGAGATTTTAAAAATCTTCTCTTAAGCTCTGATGAAAGATTACGCAAGGTAGCAGAACAAATAGCATACTTTGTTAGGCTAACCTCGTACAGTAATATTCATCAGAAAAATTTTCGCTTTACAAAAGAAGGAGAACTTGCCCTAATTGATACAGAACCCAGACATTTCAGATCTCATAGTTATCCCCATAAGATAAATTTTGTGGTGCATCGGATCTTAGATTATATGAGTAGCAGAACATTAGAAGATTCTTCCGAAAACGTTTTTTTCTACCCACCTGCCAGGGAAGTCTTTCTTAAACATGCCAATGAAGTGAAAGCTTTGTTAAACGAACATGAGCGTAATGTCATAGCGGGGCCATCTTCATCTTCATCTTCAAATGATTATAACACCTTTGGTTCATAATCCAGAAACATGGACTAAGCCCCATGGACAAGGCAAAATGGACAACAATGGACATGGACGAAACATAAGAACTATTCTGGGTTATGAGCGTCCATATCCATTGTTGTCCATTTTGCCTTGTCCATGGGGCTTAGTCCATCAAAGAAGAGACTTTATTTTTCGGTGATCATGTCATTCTGTTTCTGTTCGGCTTGGATCTTCTTTGCTTCCAGGTCTTTTAAATAATCTTCATAGTTTTCGTAATTATTTTCCGGATGAGTGCTATGAAATCTCCGGAGATCTTCACACTTTTTGCAAACAGCTTGAACTTCATGGGCTGCAGCTGTCAATATGAATGCGAATGCGAACGTGTATAATAAAAATGTTTTAAATGAAATCATTATTTTCCTCTCTTTTTAATATTAAAATAAAAGTCATTTTATCAATTTATAATTTAAAATGCAATATTTATTAAATTATTATTTAGTGTATAATGTATATAGGAGGGTGTGTCTCCTAAGGAGGATTTTATGTTACACGTCAAAAGATTTGCTCTTGCCGGTGGAATTTTATGGGGTGTAGTTGTATTTTTAGTAACAGTGTTTTCTATAAGCACTGGATATGGCGCAGATTGGCTCAAAGTTCTGGAAAGTGTATATCCCGGATTTCATGTAACTGCAGTGGGTAGCATTGTGGGTTTAATTTATGGTTTTGTGGATGGATTTGTGGGGCTGGGCGTACTGGCATGGATATATAATAAACTTGAACTTTATGTTAAATAACAAAATTTAGTTGTCATTTTAAGCACATGCAAGAGGGGAATAGAATTATTTTTTCATTTTTCTTGCTTCTTGATTCAACGTCTAATACAATAAAATTCACATTATCTTTCAAAGGATTTAAGCCATGCCTCAAGCTGATATAGGACTGATTGGACTCGCAGTCATGGGTCAAAATTTGGCCCTTAACATGAATGACCATGGGTTTACAGTGGCCGTATTTAATCGAACGGTAACTAAGGTCGATGATTTTCTTCATGGTCCTGCAAATGGCACTCAGATTATAGGAACTCATTCGTTGGAGGAATTTTTCAAATCCCTGAAAAAACCCCGCAAAGTTATGTTGATGGTAAAAGCGGGGGATCCGGTAGATGAATTCATTGAACTTTCCCTTCCTTTCCTGGAAAAAGGTGATGTCATTATCGATGGGGGAAATAGTTTATTTACTGATAGTATCCGTCGTTGCCGGGATCTTAAATCCAAAGGGATCTTATTCATAGGAACCGGCATTTCAGGAGGAGAAGAAGGAGCACGGCATGGACCCTCAATAATGCCTGGGGGAAATCCGGCAGCGTGGCCTCTAGTTAAAAACATCTTTCAAAGCATTGCGGCAAAGGCAGATACTGGAGAGCCTTGTTGTGATTGGGTGGGCGATGAAGGGGCTGGCCACTATGTTAAGATGGTCCATAATGGCATCGAATACGGAGATATGCAGCTTATTTGCGAAGCCTATGATATAATGAAATCCGGACTGAACCTTCCGCCTGCCAAGCTGCATCAAGTTTTTAAAGATTGGAATGAAAAAGAGCTAAATAGTTATCTGATAGAGATCACTAGCCATATCTTTGCCACGACTGATGCGGACGGTTTGCCGCTTGTTGATAAGATTCTGGATGTGGCAGGTCAAAAAGGGACTGGAAAATGGACTGTCATCAACGCTTTAGATTTGGGAATCCCCTTGACGTTAATTGGTGAAGCTGTTTTTGCCCGCAATCTATCATCACTCAAACAAGAGCGCGAAGAAGCTAGCAAAATATTGAAAGGCCCGCTTTCATCCTTTGAAGGTCCAACTGATGAATTCATTAATTACATTGAACATGCGCTTTATGCCTCAAAAATTATCAGCTACGCCCAAGGTTTTATGTTAATGCGTCAAGCTGCCGAAGAATATAAATGGAAGTTAAATTATGGAGCGATCGCTTTGATGTGGCGCGGAGGATGCATTATACGAAGCAAGTTCCTGGGAAATATCAAAGTAGCCTATGATAAAAATCCAAATCTAAAAAATTTATTGTTAGACAATTTCTTCATCAATGAAATCCAAAAATCACAAACGGGCTGGCGCCTTGCCGTTGCGAAAGCCGCAGAGCTTGGAGTCCCTATTCCTTGTTTCAGCACCGCACTTTCCTTTTATGATGGATATCGCAAAGCCCGTCTGCCTGCAAATCTTCTCCAAGCCCAGCGTGATTATTTTGGCGCCCATACTTATGAAAGAATGGATAAACCGCGTGGACAATATTTTCATACTAATTGGACGGGAACAGGAGGAAAAATCAGTTCCTCTTCGTATAATGCTTAATGCAAAATGTTCTTTTAGCTCTGTCGTGTAAATTTTATTCATGTTTTAATAATTTATATTTTCGATTAAAATAAGATTTAAAATCTGCTTTATGAATAATGTAAATGCAATAAATAAAGTTGATGCAAACTTTTTAGGATGCGAACAATCTAATATCAAAATGCAACTAAATCCTATAAAGACTCAAATCACAAATTTAGATAAATTTGATTGTGCGAATATTCGAAAAGCTTTTCAATATAACTCCAATATATCTAATATGAACATCGAAAATATAATTGACTATATTAAAAATGATCTTTGGTATTTAATAAATAAAGTTTTTAAAACCAAAAGTGAGTTGCATTTTGGAACTAAAAACACCAGTTTATTAGTGCCTATAGAAATTAACCTGGATGGAATAGTTGTACTTCCTCTCAATAAGTATGGACAAGAACTAGGCTATGGTAGTTTTAAATCAGCTAAACTAGCCGTATTAGTCACAGATAAAATTAATCCTCTCATTGTGCGTTCGATTCAAAAACTTAATACGTCAGTTGCTAAAATGTGCTCTGATAATGAATTGTGTATCCTAAATAAAATTAAACATTACAAGCAAACTCATTGCACAGCGATAGGTCTTCTCACTTTTTATGGAAGTATAACATATTTAAAACATCCTAAAATTATTGAAAAAAAACCTATTGTAGATTATGACCCCCAAGTATTTGATATTTCTGACGAACCGAATAATGAACCTGTACTGAAACGTGCTATATTTACAAAATTATATAATTATGGAAATCTAAGAGATTATTTAAAAAAATGTACTTTTAAAAATAAGATTGAAGTTGCTTATCATATTATAAGCGGTTTAAATCATCTTCATTTTATGGACATTTTTCATAGTGATATTAAAAAAGATAATATCTTTTTAAATTTTGTTCGGGGATATCCCTTAGAAGCAGTTTTAGGAGATTATGGATTTTCATGTGATTTAACAGAAAAAAAGGACCGCTATTATAAAAATGGCAATTACGACACGATGGCTCCTGAACTTTTGGATAAGAAGAGAACGGGCATGCCGATTGATGAAAAAATTCTGGCTTGTGATATTTATGCAATGGGAGTCGTTCTAAGAGAGCTATTCGAGGGATTTTCTCACCCTATTCTTGATAAACTTATAGGGACTATGCTTGATCAAGATCCTCAAAAGAGGCCAACCGCACTTGAAGCCAAAAATCAATTCAAAGATTTTATCAGGGCAAAATTTACAAAACCTCGATCGTAGAGACTTTAGGGACTTAAGGGACTTTAGGGACATTGGAGACAGGGACAATTAACCTAAATTGTCCCTGTCTCCAATGTCCCTAAGGTCCCTTAAGTCCCTAAAGTCTCTATGATCCCGCGCTTATCCTGTTGCGTCGTTTTCGTACCAGCAACGCAGATTTTCAATGGATTCCCTGACTTTTTGTGTGATTGCTTCTTGAGCTTCTTTTTTAGTTAGATGTTTATAAACATCTGTGTAAATTGGTTTTCCAAAAACGCAAGCAGTATTTCCTCTGAATTTTGGAAATTTCATGAAGCGGTTCCAAATATTATAAGTTCCGTGAATGTAAACTGGAATGATAGGACAATTAGCTCGCAAAGCTAGCATAGCTATCCCATTTTTAAATTCGGATAATTTACCATCTACTGAGCGTAATCCTTCCGGAAAAATGATCACTTTTTTTTTGTTTTCTAAAAAAGAGGAAATCAATTTGAAAGATCCCAAATCATTTGTGCCTCCTTTTACAGGATATGCATTGAGTCGAGTGATAAAATATTTTAGCAAAAAATGATCAAATAAGGAGGCTCTTGCGAAATAATAGACTTCTTCGGGGCAAGAAGTGCCTAACAAGGGAGGATCTAAATAGGAGTTATGATTGGAAGCTATCACGGCAGCCCCTGGAGGGAAATGTTCTAATCCGTAAATCTTATGGTGATAGCGCCATTTAAATAAAGATTTAAAAGTAATGTAAAAAGTCTTATAAAATATATTCATTGTATATAACAAAGATCATATTGCTTTAATTGTTTAATGTAAATAGAAACTTAGATAAAGAGTGTCTGTTGACAACTTAATGTTAAACAGGCCTGCGAGTTTTAATAGTATCTTTATATTCTAATATTTTGATTACAATATCTGAAATGCTTAAATCAGATGTGTCAATGACATAGGCATCTTTTGCTTGGCGCAGGGGAGAAATTTCCCGATTCATATCATACTCGTCTCTTTGAGTGATGTCTTTCAAAACTTGTTCCAAAGTCAAGAGTTTAGTCTCTGCTGGATAGTTTTTTCGAAGCTCATCAAACCGTCTTTTTGCGCGAATGTCTGGTTTTCCTGAAAGAAAAATTTTAATTTGAGCTTCCGGAAAAACCACAGAGCCCATGTCTCTGCCTTCAAAGACGGCATTCACTCCGAGTGCAAGTTCCTTTTGAAGCAAGACAAGTTTTTCGCGGACTTCTTTTATTGCTGAGATTTGAGAAACTTGCGAAGTCACTAGTTCTAAACGTATCTTATCTGTCACATCTTCATTTTCTACAATATAGTGTTTCTCACCGATTCTCATTTTAATATCAAAATGGAAGGTGTCCAGATATTTTTTTAATAGGGCGGTATCTTGAAAGTTAATTTTGTTTTTGATGATGCCATACGTCAAGCATCGATACATTGCGCCGGTATCGAAATAAATATATCCTATTTCTTTGGCCAGGGCTTTAGCGATGGTGCTTTTTCCTGTTGCTATGGGGCCATCTATTGTAATAATCATAGATTTTTTCTCACGGGTAAGTAAGTTTTAAATATATATATATCATTGGGGCTGTAAACACTAGTGAATCTAAGATATCAAGAAATCCACCTAAACCTGGCAATTGATTGCTGTCTTTAACTTTCATGTCCCGTTTTAAAAGAGATTCGGCTAGATCTCCAAATTGAGCCAAAAGGCTCGTCAATACCCCCAACCAAAGGCTTTGCCATAAAGTCAAATTTAATGGAGAGTGAGTATACATGGCCTGGGTCGCGATATAGAAGCAGAGGCTAGTGAGGATGCTGCAAATAAGACCACCGATAGCCCCTTCCAATGTTTTTTGAGGGCTAATATAAGGGGTCAATTTGGTTTTTCCAAACATCTTTCCAAAAAAATAAGCGCCGGTATCTGTCATTTTTGTGACGCTGAAGACATACACTAACCACCATCGGCCATCTTGCATTGAACCTAATGGAAAAAAGAAATCAATACTCAAAAGACATCCTAAGGGGATAGTTAGATAAAAAATGCCAAAAAATGTAATAGCTAAATTGACGAATGGCTTTTCTCCTGCTATGCAAAAAAATAAAAAGGATGCTATTAAACTAATCCCTAAAACTGCTTCAGGTATTGCATTTGCAAGAGGATATAGATTGTTAAAATAGAGGGCAAAGATGTAAGCAGCAGAGGATAATATCCCAATGGCATTTTGAGGTTGATATCCATTGATTTTTGCGATGCGGTATAATTCCCATAAAGCAATGCTGATGACAGTTGCGATCATCGCTGTAAATAGTAATTTAAAACCTCCAAAAGGGGATAAGTAAATGAGGATCAAGACAAGAATGATGCCAAAAAAACTAAATACCAACCTCTGTTTCAAATTAGTGCTCATTGTTTCTCACTTCCTTATCCCCCTCCCAGGCGCCGTTCTCGGTATTGAAAGTAGAGAAGGGCATCCAAAAGATGGTTTGCTGTAAATTCAGGCCATAGCACTTCTGTGACATAAATTTCAGAATATGAAATTTGCCAAAGCAAAAAATTGCTGATTCTTTTTTCACCGCTTGTTCGGATTAATAATTCAGGATCAGGCCAAGAGGCTGTATCGAGATATTTTGAAATCAGCGTTTCATTGATGGCCTCTTTTTTGAATTTTGTTCTTTCAAAGTCTTCCAAAAGGCTTTTAATCGCTCTTGTGATTTCATCCCGTCCGCCATAGTTCAGAGCGGCGACCATATCGATGGTGTTGCAATGGGCTGTCGCTTGTTTGCTTTCTTCAAGAACGCGGATGACGCGGTCGGAGAATTTAGTGAGGTCTCCGATGGTATGAAAGCGAATGCCTTGGTCGATCATTGCCTGGCGTTGTTCTATTAAAAAAGATTCCAGTATCCACATCAAAGCTCGGACTTCTCTTTTTTCCCGCGTCCAATTTTCAGTAGAAAACAGAAAAAAAGTGATGGATTTGATGCCGACGGCTTTAGCTGCTTTAACAATGGTGATTAGATTATTTGCTCCTTTGCGATGACCTTGAGTAATATTGAGTGTATTGGCCTTAGCCCATCTTCGATTTCCGTCAGGTATAATAGCGATGTGGGCGGGCATTTTTGTTTTGTCTAAGAGAGCTAATTGTTCCTCTGTGAAGTAAGGGGAGCCTGTTCCGTAACCGGAATTTCCGATCGCGCTGTCATTGATAAGGGAACTTGAATATGCCATAGCCTTATCCGCTTCCGGAGAATAGGTCTTTTAAGATGATTGTATTATCTCTTTCCGCTCCAACTGAAATGATGCTGATGGGGATGCCGCATAGAGTTTCGATTCGTTTTAGATAGTGTTTGGCATTTTCAGGCAGGGCTTCGTATTTAGTTAATCCCTGTGCAGGACTTTTCCAACCAGGCATTGATTCATAGATTGGTTCAATGCAGGCGAAATCTTCAGCTAAAGAGGGTACATGATGCTGTAATTTCCCGTTTACTTTGTAACCCACGCAAAGTTTGATCATCTCTAGCCCATCGAGAACATCAAGTTTAGTCAATGCGATAGATTGCAGTCCGTTTAGACAGATGGCTGTCTTGACAAGAACAGCATCGAACCAGCCGATCCGTCTTTTTCTTCCGGTTGTGGTGCCGTATTCGCGAGCATGGCGATGGTCAAGGAAATGTTCATTTGAAGCGGCTTCAGATGGCAGCGGCCCATGCCCTACCCGAGTTGTGTATGCTTTGACGACTCCTAAAGTGTGGTCGATATGGCTGGGGCCGATGCCGGCACCCACACAGATTCCCCCTGCAACGGTATTGGAGGAGGTTACAAAAGGATATGTCCCGGAGGTAAGGTCTAAAAAAGTTCCCTGAGCGCCTTCAAATAGCACATTTTCGTTGTTTTTGATGGCTTGGCAGAGACCGTGTTCAAAGCTGGCAACATAGGGTTTCAGGGTATCTGCATAATGACTATATTGTTGCAAGACGGCATCATAAGGGATTGAATCTGCGCCATAAATCTTATTAAGCTCTTCATTTTTCAAATTTAACACAATTTGCAAGGCTTTTGGAAAGAGATCAGAACGAATAAGCTCTCCCATGCGGATACCTAAGCGGTTGGCTTTATCAGCATAACATGGGCCTATGCCGCGTCCTGTTGTTCCTAGGGAAAGTTCCCCTTTCTTTTTTTCTAGAAGCAAATCGATTTGGCGATGGTAGGGAAAAATGACATGGGCAGCGGGAGAGATCCAAAGCCTTCCTTTCATGATATGTCCACGAGATTCCAGCAATTGAATTTCCTGGATAAGCACTTCGGGATCCAATACAGTGCCGGCGCCAATGTAGCATTGTGTATGGGGGTGGAGTATTCCAGAAGGAATCAGATGTAGTTTATATTCTTCTGTTCCGACTAAGATTGTATGTCCTGCATTATTTCCTCCTTGAGCCCGCACGACGTGCTTGGCTTTAGAAGTCAAAATATCGACGATTTTTCCTTTTCCTTCATCGCCCCATTGAGCGCCTACAACAATGACACTTGGCATAGAGATACTCCATTGGATTGCCATTACAACGAGGATACCGAAATTTCATTTCATTGAACACAAAAAATTATAGGAAAACCGGACTTTCGTGCTCGTGCCAGTGCCCGCATACGCCTCAGGCTATCAAATATATTAACATAGCTCAGCTATGTACATCAATTTCTTACAGGATATGAAGGATCGTCGCTAACGCTCCGACAGGATAGGAAGGATAGAATTTCGATCCTTCCTATCCTGTCGGAGCGTTAGCGACGATCCTTCATATCCTGTTAATATACTAAAGTTGTCAACATACACTTTTAATGAAGCCGGAAGATAAGATAGAGAGGATAATTATAAATATCTCCATCGTGTTTTAAATTCATCGTAGTAGCTCGAATGAGTTTTGAAGGGGAGTATTTTTGATTGTAAATAAGAAGACTCTTTTTTTCTGACTTGCACCTGCTTTTACTTCTAGATGCAATCTATTCCTTCAAAAAACGTGGTGATATTGCACGTTTGTCGTTGGAAAAACGTGATAAATACCCACGTTTTTCGTTTGAAAAACGTGGGAATTTTTTTATGTTATTGATTGTTAGTCTGCTGAGAACTAGTAGTAGTGGTGGTGGTGGTGGTGGTGGTAGTATTAGTTTTAGTTTTAATATTATTAATATGAGAATTTCTTAACTTTGTAATATAAAACTTTCCCTCTTCGCTCGGAATAATATGCTCAATAGAAATACTTGTCGAATTTGGACCAAGCTTGAAACCGTAAAAACCAGTTCCTTTGAGAGACGGACATTTTCCAAGTTTCAAAACTTTGAGAGACAAATATTGTAGGCAAGCTAAGCTTTGATCTGAAAAAGTATTGTTGCCATTCAGATCTAAACTTTCCAATTGAGTCACTCCTATTAAAGAGATTAAATCTTTATCCGTGGAGTCCTCTAGAGTTAAATGCCGAAGAGCAGGATAATTCTCACTACGAAGATAATGATATCGATGTAGTAGTGAATTTGAAGAGAGTTTAGGGAGGGTGATTGTTGTAATATTGCCTTCATTTAAGTCACTTACAGCTTTCATGACAGTGTCTAAAGATGTTATTGAGGCTAAATAGCTGCCAAAGCGGGAAGCAAAAAGCATTTCAAAACCATTTGGCATTTTAATTTGAAGGTCGTCAATGACTTTATGGATCTGAATAAAGTCGTTGAAAGTCTTTGATGTAAATTCAACGTTGTTTAAACGTATGAATAGTTCATCAACAAAATATTCTATGATTTCTGAAATATCATATTTGTGAGCTAAATTTACGATAGGATATATTGAGTCGTAATCGAAATCTTTAAATTTTCTAAACAAATTTTTTTCCTCTTTAAGAATATTCAGCATCAGTAAAAAAAGTTCAATTGAATCATGCGGAAAAGAAATGTCCTGTTTGTTTGCTTCAAGAAAACTGCCAAAAAACATGGTTTGAAAAACAGGACTATAGGACGCTAAGAATTGTTTCATGTAGATAGGAACGGTCATTTTCTTCCCCCCATTAAAAGTCAGATCGAGATCTTTGAAGTGCTCATAGTCTTCTGACAAACAACATCCTCGGTCAATGAAAAATTCGCATAGAGGTAAAGTTTTGCAGGCATGAGCTATATTTTTTTTATTTAAACAAAATTCGATGTATTTATGGATTACAGTTGCGATGAGATTGTCCGGGACAATTTTCTCTTCATAAGCTAACTTTACTTTAGGAATGATCTCTGAGCACTCGTCGATATCATGGTTCCATTCCTTGTCAGCCAGATCAGTTATAAATTGTTTAAGTTGCGGGATCATTTGTCTCCCTTGTGCCATACACTGCATCGCTTGCTCTAAAGATGATTTGCATGAGACTTGCACATCGTCTGGATCTGTAACAATAGGTGCTTTTTTAATAAAATACGAGTGGCGATTGATAAAAGCTTGTATTTTTTCTTCCAATTCAAGAAAATCTTTTGTTATCAAATCAATTTCAGATGTGGTTTCTTTACTTTCAGCAGATGAGGACACCGCTTTTTCTTCACGTGGTTGATATTCAATAAAAGTATGAGTTTTTTTGTTTGCAGGTTCTCCGCTCATTATTTGAAGTGGAGAGCTTGGCAAAAGTGTATGTGAATGAGTGCGTTTAAATCTCGAGCTTGACTGAGATTGGGACGGCTGAGGAACACTATTATTAGATAATGGAATACCATTATTAACCGATGATGGAAACATGTTACTACTCCTTAATTAATTTAAATGATTTAGTTAATAAATAAATTATAATACAGAATTTTCATATTATATTACAAGAGAATTATTTTATTTTATATTATTAAAGAGAATTATTTCATCTTATATTACAAGAAAATAGGAAACAATGGCCGCCATCATCCATAATAGAGACGATAGATTTTGCACATTATCCAGCCGCAAATGCCTGCAAATAGCATTAGAGACAAGGCTAATGCCAGGACATCCGAAAAACCTCCAGCAACCAGCAATGCTTTAAGTTGAAGCACGAAACCATGCAGGACAAAAACAATAAGCGAACACTGTCCGACTACACCCCCGATTTTCATCAACTTCTGAAGAGAGGAAGGCAATTGTTCGTAATAATTAATCAATGTTATGAAGCAGGCTCCTAAGAAAAATACAACGCCAATGTAAAAAAACCAACGCCAAACTCGCGTACGTTCTGATGTCGACAAATGGTATTCTCGATCTCACCCGGTTCCACACGCATTCCACGAATCTTGACCTGGTTGTCGATTCGACCATCTATCTCGAGAAGACCGTCGGAACGATATCGACCGCTATCTCCTGTCAAATAGATGATGTCGTCTGGATCTTGGCGAAATGGATTGGCAATGAATGCTCGCGCATTGGCTTCCCCGGCGTTCAAATAACCGAGCGATCTAAAAGGTGTGCGAATGGCAACACGCATAATAGACCTGAAATCAGGCTTAGCTGTATAATTATCCGATATTTAATGAAAACTTTATCACTTCATCTACATAACCTTTGATGTCTAAAATGGCTAAGTTGGGAATTCCTTATTAAGATTTGCGTAAATACAAAACAGATATTGACAATCCTAGTATCGGACTTATTTTATGTAAAAGAAAGTCTTCCACCATTCATCTTCACACACTCCGAACCACCTATTTGATACTCGACGCCAACACTTGAAAATCAACCGTTTTCGTGAGAGATTGCATCGCTTTGAACAACGCCTCAGGCGGCACGATGAGTTTCCGAGCTGCAAGGTCAAGCCAGCCGCCTGTACTGGTGATGCGCGCAGCGAGTTTTCCGTCACTGCGATAAATCTCATTGCGGACGATGAAACGGCTCCCATCTTCCGACAAACCCGCCTGACCGAATGTCACTTTCAATGTTTCCAGCATTTGGATTTCCTTGAATCCAAAAAAACATACATATGAGGAGGAATAAAATGGCTAAAAAAAAACATAAACCAACAGATGATGCAGTTGAAATCTTGCAACGCCGTTATGTTAAAGATGATCCCGAAACTCTTGCTGAACTGGAAAAAATTCAAGCTGATAATGATGTGGCAAGAAAGATCTACGATCTTCGCACGAAAGCAGGCCTTTCTCAGAGGGCATTTGCTAAGTTAGTTGGAACTACAGCTTCCGTTATTTGCCGGTTAGAAGATGCGGATTATGAAGGACACTCCCTAGCTATGCTTAATCGTATTGCTGCCGCTCTAAACAAACGTGTCGAAATTCGCTTTCTGCCCATCAAAGGAATCTCGCATTCAAAACATGTGTATGCTTCATGAATGGGATCAGCTCGATTCGGATGCTAAGGCAGTGCGACACGAGGCGGTTAAGAAAAGTTGTCTCCCTTAAATGAGGAGACCATCCTTACACCAGGATAACATACAACCTACTTCTTTATAAAACGTGGTGTTTTTATAAGTTATTGATTGTTAGTCTGTTGAGAAGTAGAAGATTGAGAATTTATCAACCTTTTAAAATAAATTTCCCCTTCTTTGCTCCAATTAAGATAATCAAAAGAAATATGTATCGTTGAACCAAGCTTGATACTTTGAAAACCAGTTCCAGTGAGAGTCGGGCAAAACCCAAGAGACAAAGATTTGAGAGGAACATCTTGTAGGCAAGCTAAGCCCGAATCTGTAATTTTATTCTCGCCTTTCAGTTCTAAATGCTCCAATTGAGTCATTTTTTGTAATGAGGCTAGATCCGGATCTTCGGCATTCATCAAAATTAAATGCCGAAGAGCAGTATATGTTTCAAGGTAATGATGTATAAATGGTGAATTTGTAGAGAGCTCGGGGAGGCTAATCATTGTAATCTTGGCTTCATTGAATAGGTTTATTGTTTCCCTGACAGTATTCATACTTCTTTTTGTGGCCAAATATTTGCCAAAGGAGGTAGCAAATTTCTCTTTAAGGCTATCTTTCATATTAAGTTGAATGTTGCAAATGTTTTTATAGA
>Ga0206843_10085_pt1 | contig 32854 bp, 34 predicted proteins | sample Alteio_BWOrgCont_21_FD_152869 | JGI IMG/M metagenome (GOLD analysis project Ga0206843, IMG submission 152869) | Enriched cells from forest soil in Barre Woods Harvard Forest LTER site, Petersham, Massachusetts, United States -... | ecosystem: Environmental > Terrestrial > Soil > Temperate forest >...
CAACCTTTACGCCCGGTTACAAGGGCAGCAACTCATTGACTCCCTGCTCGGGGAACTGCCCAGGCAAAAGGAGGACACCAATAAGGTGAAACTTTTAAATGGCTTGTCAAATGGGTTATAGTAATATAAACCCAGATGAGGGAATAAAATACGGGCAGCAGGATCAGGATCTGGCCACAAAATTAGCCTGGAAAAAAGGAATGGGAATGGCTAATACCTGCATTGGGGTGAATTATATAAATAAAGCCGATTACACCAAAGCACTGGCATACTATACTGAGGCCTTAAAAATCGCGGAAGAAACAGGAGATAAATACAGCATCGCAAGTTCCACCGGCAACATAGGTGTTGTTTATAAAGATCAGGGCGATTATCATAAAGCCTTAGAGTATTATTTTAAAGCCTTAAAAATTGCCGGAGAAATAGCAGATAAAGAGGAGATCGCAGTCAATACCAGCAACATCGGCCTTGTTTACATGGCGCTATCTGATTATCCCCGTGCATTGGAATATTTTTTTAAAGCCTTAAAGCTAGATGAAGAGTTAGGGAAAAACAATAGTATAGCCAGTGTTAACTGCAGCATCGGCATTATTTACAAAAACCAGGGCGACTATCCTAAAGCCCTGGAATATTATTTTAAAGCCTTAGAACTGGACGAAAAGCTCGGCAATAAACAGGGAATTGCAGATGTTACCGACGATATCGGCAATGCGTACTGTTACCAGAAAGATTATCCCAGGGCTTTAGAGTATTTGCTTAAGGCCTTAAAGCTGGCAGAAGAGTCGGGTAATAAATTCGGCATTGCAGCAGTTACCGGCAACATTAGCAATATATATAAAGACCAAAAGAATTATACAATGGCTGTTGAGAGTAGCATGCAGGCCTTAAAACTCTTTGAGGAAATAGGGAATAAGCAAGGCATGGCTGTTAACTTATGCAACATCGGGGAAGACTATATCGCAATAGTGGAAGATACTGCTGCTAATACGGCTAAAGTTAGCAGCGCTGTTGAGCTGTCACGGTCTGGATACAAGCCTGCCGCAGCCATTCCGCAGGGCAAGGCAGCGCTCCTGGCAGCAGCCATAGATCATCTGCAGCGCGGCCTGGTGTTATTAAAAGAGATAAAGGCCCCTGGTTATATACAGGGCTGCTACGACGATCTTTTGGAGGCATATAAGCTAAAGGGCGATTACAAAAAGGCTATGGAATATGGTGATAGCTCAAGGGCCATCAAAGACGCCCTGTTCTCCCAGGCAAACCGGGCTAAAATAGCGCAACTGGAAAACAAGCAAAAAGACATTGCAGACAGCTTGAGAGCAGCGGCCGAAAAAAATGCAGCAGAGGTAAAAGCTACGCACCGTCGCAACTACGAGCTGATAGGAGTGGGGGCATTAGTGCTGGCGATAGCATTTATCTTTTTGCTGACACGCAACAATAAATTGCTGGACATAGAAAAGAAGAAGAGCGATAGCCTGCTACTCAACATTCTGCCGGAAGAGGTTGCCGGCCAGCTGAAAGAAAAAGGTGTGGCAGAGGCCAAACACTTCGACAACGTAACAGTGCTGTTCACCGACTTTGTGAATTTTACAGAAACAAGCGCACACATGAGCCCGCAGGGGCTGATAGATGAACTGCACCATTGCTTCAAAAAGTTTGATGAGATAACCCATAAATACCGCATTGAGAAAATAAAGACCATAGGCGATGCCTACCTGGCTGTAGCCGGCTTGCCGGCCCCGTACCCTGAACATGCTGAAAATGTAGTGCACGCAGCAATAGAGATAAGCGCCTTTATGCAGGACAGGATGGCGAAGCTGGGCAACCGCACCTTTGACATCCGTATAGGCATACACAGCGGCAGCGTAGTAGCAGGCATAGTGGGCATAAGGAAATTCGCCTACGATATATGGGGCGATACAGTAAATACCGCGGCCCGCATGGAGCAGAACAGCAAAGCAGGCAAGATCAATATTTCACAGACCACATATGAACTGATGAAAGATAAATTTACCTGCGAGTACCGCGGCGAGATCGAAGCGAAAGGAAAGGGGATGCTGAAGATGTATTATGTATCGTGAGGTATCACAGTACTGGCAAGTGAGCTCCACTAAGATCAATTCCCTCAATAGTTAATTTATATGTAAACCCTAAAGTCAACCAACGGGCTAGAGAACGAAGGCAGTAAATCAGTATATTTGGCAGCGACAATGACTGATCTAAATCAAGTACGAATATTCAGGATGACGCATATAACTAATATGCTGCACATACTGGAGCATGGCATAACACATAGTTCATCGCCTAATGCCAATACTAATTACCGTCCCATCGGTGATGTCAGCCTTATTGGATCGCGTGCGGCATTTCCTGTAGCCGCCGGTAAAACATTAGGCGACTATATACCTTTCTACTTTTGGGGCCATATGCCTATGCTATATGTCATACAGAAGGGGTATAACGGAGTGAAACAGGTGCCACCAACAGATATTGTTTACTTAATATGCACAGTGGGTCGAATAATGGAGCTAAAGCTTCCTTTTCTATTTAGCAACGGTCATGCCATTACCAATTTAAGCATCATTCATGGCATTAAAGACGTAGAACAAATTGAAAAAATTGTGGATTTTGCAGCCGTGAAAGCGCCGAACTGGATAAAGGAGGGAGATCAGGACCTGAAGCGCAGAAAAGAAGCTGAATTTTTAGTAGAAGGCGATATACCTTTGGTTTCCATTGCAGGTTACATTGTTTATGAAGAGACTACAAAGCAAAAGTTGCTGGCGCTTAACGTTGCGCAGGATAAAATAGTTATAAGAAAAGATTTTTATTTTTAGGCATGATAGAGTTTGTAACCGGAGATTTGTTGGCCAGTAAGGCGGAAGCCCTTGTAAATACCGTAAATACCGTTGGTATTATGGGCAAAGGCATTGCTTTGCAATTTAAAAAAATGTTTCCTGACAATAGTAAGGCATATAATAAAGCATATAAAGAAGGCGAGCTAGCCATTGGCAAGCTATTAGTCACGGAAGAAGAAACCACATACACAGGCAAAAAGATTATTATCAATTTTCCTACAAAGACCGACTGGCGGAGACCATCCGAATATAGCTATGTAGAAAGCGGACTTAAGAGGCTGGTGCAAATAATAAAAGAAAAAAAAATAAAGTCGATTGCTATACCTCCGTTAGGTGCCGGTAACGGCGGTCTTGATTGGAACAGGGTTAAAAACCTAGTAGAGGAATATCTTTCTGGTGTAGATTGTATGGTATATATATACGAACCTAATGCCGTTATACGAGAAGCTCTCAATAAAGAGCGGGTAAAACTGACGCCTGCGCGAGCTATGTTACTTGCTGTATTATTTGAATTGGTTAAAAACGGTGAATTTGTTTCGGAATTTGCCTCCGAAAAAATCGCCTATTTCCTTCAACGCTTTGGTGCTGAAGATATTTTTAAGCTAGAATTTCAACCAAATTTCTACGGGCCTTATTCCGGTAAGGTAAAGCATGTACTGTACTACCTTAACGGCAGTTATATCACGGGCTATAGCGCAAAAGACAAAAAGGCTTTTGCAGAAATGAGTCTCGTTATGGCTGCAGAAGAAGATGTAAATATATATCTCAATGCTCCTGAAAATGCACGATATCTTGAAATTGTGCAGCAAACAAAAAAATTTCTTTCAGGTTTTTATTCTGCTTTTGCACTGGAATTGCTTTCGACAGTTGATTATATAATGCTACACGACGGGTTATCATCAATAAAAGAAATACACGATAAAATAAAATCCTGGAGCGACCGAAAAAAAACAATGTTTGCTAACCAGAGATTTTTGGAGATAGCTCAAGATAACCTTAGAAAATTTAACCTTGTTAAGTAAAAATAGCTTTTATCTCTAATCCCTCGTTGCACCGGATGTTCCGAAGGGCATCCGGTACTACTAGTAAAAAGCCGTTTTGCAAACGGTACTAGCTTGATGTAGTTAAATTTATTGCCAACATCCTAAATTTACAATTAAGCATTAAACAAGATCCTGTGTCCAAAAGCAGAAAAGAAATAATTGGCTTACTAATTGGCATCGTCATCACGCCGCCCGCCATACTTTATTTGCTGAACTGGGTAGAGCATATCCATGCTCCCTATTGGTATATAGGCGTAGCTTTTGCGGGCATCAACTTTATCCTGGCATTGTGCTTCGCTGCAAACAGGAACCTGTCCGGCATTATCACCCTCAGTTTTGTGTATTGCCTGACAACGGCCGCCACCACTTTCGTTCTGTTCATTTTCGGATCTGTTATTGGCCTCTCCACTGGCATCATTAAGATGGGTCACCCTTAAAATCAGCACACCACTGGTTCGCGTTTGTAAAACCAATAATATTCCACATTGTAAATACTACCCGGAATCATCATTCGTAACTTGCATTATATATGCCCCGTCAACGATCATACACAGCCAACAAACCCCACTTACTATCTACGACGTCTATAGCAAGCAAAATACATGAAAAAACAGCCACCCGCTCCCCCAAAATCTCATGTAAACGCGCGTCCATAACACCTTTCATTTTTTCAACCCCCTATTTTTCCGTAGCATACAAGACAGGTGAAAATACACCCACCCGCTCTCCCAAAATCATATGTAAACCCTTATCCATAGCGCCTTTCATTTTTTCACTGCCTTACTTTCCCATAACAAACAAAATATATAAAAAAACCACTACCCGCTCCCCCAAAACCGTATGTGAACCCCCTCCCATTGCCATATTATATTTCAGGAAGAAACACTACGCAACATCTTCGTCTTCTTTGGGAGAATGCAGGGCAGGCCACTTATATATACAATTTTCGTCCAGCCAAATGAATAAAAAAATTATTTGACTAAATAATAAATGTAAGTTAATAAAGATTTGAAAAATATTTTTTCTATCTTGCCCGTTAACATTACTAACAGCATTGGCCGGCAACTTTTTCAACAAGCATTTCGTGGTGCTCATGGGCAACGGCGTCACCTCCATTATTGGCCTTGCCATGATGTATATCATACTCCACAATCTATCGGTGGAGCACGCAGGTCTGTGGTTCTTATTGCAAAGTTTTGTTGGCTTTTGTGAGGCCGGCCGGTATGGGTTGCTGGCAACGGCCACCGTCAAGTTTTATGCCGGCACCACTGGCGACAGGTCTGCAACCGTACTTGGCTCGGTGTGGTTCCTGGCGCTTGCACTATCAGCGCTTATCTTATTGATCGATGCCCTGGCATTTCTGTATCTGCCCTTTACTAACAATTACGAGGTTATCCTGTGCGTCAAGTGGATCGGTATCAACTACCTTAGCTCCCTGCCGTCCGATGTGGTATTCTGGCGCCTGCAGGCCGATGAAGAATACACCAAAATGTTTTGGTTCAGGATGATCAATGCGTGCAGCACCTTGGCTTCGTTCATTGTGCTGGTAGTGCTGCACCAGTTTACCCTCGAAAATGTAATTATCTGGAACTTGCTAACCAACTGCTCGTCCAGTCTCATAGGCATTATCTGGTACAGGTCTGGTATACAGTACGTTACGCGGAGAACAAAGGAGTGTGTTGCCGAGATATTCCATTTCGGCAAATTTACCTTTGGTACCACGCAACTTTCCAGCCTTTTAGGCAACGCCGATATCTGGATATTGAACTTTGTCCTTGGGCCTGTTTCCATTACCCTTTACAATATGGCCATGAAGTTGATGGCTTTTGTAGAATTGCCGCTTCGTTCATTTACTACAACAGGTTTTCCGGAAATGGCAATAGCGTACAACCAAAACAACTTGCACCACGTTGGTTATCTTTTTAAGAAGTACTCTGGTATGCTCAGTATTGTATTTATCCCGGCGGCAGTGGTTACCTATTTTGTGGCCCCAACGTTAATGCATCTTTTAGGGGGGCATAAATACAACGGATATACCGGGCACCTCGCAGCCAACGTATTCCGCTTAACAATGGTATTGGCTATTATATATCCAATAGACCGTTTCAACGGCCTGGCGCTTGATGTAACAGGGTATGCCAAAACAAATTTTTATAAAATGATCATTGTTATTTGTATCAAACTGGTTTTTGGCCTGTTGCTGGTAGAAGTACTGAAGAATTTGTATGGCATAGTGATAGCTAACTATATCTCCACAATTGTGGCTATTATTTATGGTTCTTACAGGTTGCGCAAAACTGTACCCCATACTATTACCGGTGTATTTAGTACCGGCTTTGCAGAATTACTGAACCTGAAAAACAGTATATCATTTAGGAAAAATAAAAACTAACATCATGAACGAAGTCTATTACTTCAAGGGCGTAACCTTGTTGATCACGCATTATAATCGAAGCCGGTCGTTGGAACGCTTGCTGTCTTCACTCCAGCGGTTAAATTGCTCGTTTGAAGATACCGTAGTATCTGACGACGCCAGCCGGCCCGAAGAAATGGAACAGGTAAAAAAGCTGCAGGCCACCTACAATTTCAGGCTCGTAACCACACCCCAGAACAAAGGATATGGCAATTGCATCAATAAAGGCCAGGATGTAATTACAACACCTTATACCATATACCTGCAGGAAGACTTTGTACCATTTGACATCTTCCCGAAGCACTTTAAGGATGCGCTGCAAATGATGAATGAAGACAAGAGTATAGATTATGCACGCTTCTGGGCTATTGAGGATATGCACATTGATATGAAGCCTTATGGTAAAGGGTTTTCAGAGATGGTCTACAAATTCTGGAACATGCACCACCTGAAGTTTTACCAGTTCAGCGATACCCCAAATATCCGCAGGAATACCTTTGCTCAGAAATTCGGCAGGTACCGTGAAGGCGTGCATGGCGATATTACCGACTATTACATGGCCATTTCTTTTTTACATAACAAGGGTAAGGGCCTGTTTTTCGACAACTATGAATCTTTGTTTACCCACGATGATGTAGAAGAAGGGAGCAGAATAAGACCATTGATCAACTGGCGGCAAAGAAGAAACCCGCTGACCTTATTTTTACGTTTCTTCTTCCTGAGGTACAAATGGCTGAAAGGTACTTGGCTGGTGCTCTTCTTTAAGCAGCAAAAGCCAACCGCAGCCTCCATGCACTCCATACTCAGCTCATTCCTGATCACCGTGATCTTTGCCATGCAAAAAATGCCAGACTTATTTGACAACATCAGCGAAATGCTGCCAGATATTCCAAACCTGTAACTGGGAAAGCGGCTAGTGCACTAATTTCTCGGGTGCCGTATCTTGCGGGAGTACCTGGACTTACTCATACCCCGCCAGTGGGTGCCGCTTCGGTTACCAAAGCCGGGTATGTGCTTAAAATTGTCGCACTTGCCAAATAAAAAGCCGATGGTGACGCCAAATGCTGAGGATTTCAGGCTATTGTTACCATCAGCTCCGGGAACCAGGTTAGCCAGCCCTACCTGGTAATGAAGCCGGCCGTACAGGCGTTTTTTAAGCTGGTAGCCAAGGTTTAAACCTATACCGAAATCCAGTGCTTTTAATGTGCTGGGCGAAGCTGAGCCGATCTTTAGCGTGGTAGAAACGGCGGGTAACTGGCCCAGCGCATCTTGCTCATAAGAGCCGCCTATGTTGTCGCTCAGGTATGGCCCGCCGCCAAAGAAGAACCGGTTACCGCATTTTTCGCCCGACTTGTATTCAAAGTTCAAAGGAAAAGTAATGGCGTTAATATTGTATTTTCCGGGAGGAGTAGTTTTAAGCTTACAGCCCATCATTTCGAAAAAAGCCCCCGGCTGAAAATAGGCGTGTTCGCCAAGAGCTATATCGGCCGCAAAGCCTCCGGCAAAGCCTGGCTTAAAGCCTGTAGGCACTTTAACGGACTTATTCGTGGCCCGATCATTTTCTTTGATAGATAAGTTTGCCATATTCAGGCCCATTTCAAATGCTACCTGCCCTTTTGCAGCCGTTACGGCCACTATAATAAATAATAATGTAAAGATTTTCCGTTTCATATATGGCCATTTTATACCTGCACGGTGCAAGGTAATAAATTGTATATCAAGGTGTATGCTTGTCATTAACTTTACGCGATGGACCGTAAATACTTGTTTACGTCAGCAAGGCTGGGTTTCAGGTGCTGGCAAAAGACAGATACTGATGCAATGGCTAAAATAAACGCCGATGCCAATGTAAGGGAGTTTTTCCCTGGCATTCAAAACTATGAACAAACAGCGCAATTCATACACAGGATGCAGCAAATGTTTGCCGATAAAGGGTACTGTTATTATGCAGTAGATAAGCTAGATGAACAGGAATTCATAGGGTTCATAGGCCTGGCAGAACAAACCTTTGAAGCCAGCTTTACGCCCTGTACCGATATTGGCTGGCGCCTATGTAAAAAAGAGTGGAATAAGGGCTATGCTACTGAGGGTGCGCAAGCATGCCTGGGCTATGCATTCCATACACTGTTGCTGCCACGGGTATATTCAATGGCGCCAAAGATCAACCTAAAGTCGATACATGTGATGGAAAAGATAGGCATGGTAAAGGTGGCAGATTTTATACATCCATTGCTGCTTAGCGACAAGCGGCTGAAAGAATGTGTAGTGTATGAAATAATGAAAGAACAGGTGAAACGCGAATAAGTATCTGGCCTTATGAAAAATAAGAAGTGGAAACAGATGATAACCATAACACAGTTAAGCAATACGAGCCCAGGCATTGTACATGAAGCACGGGAGGAGGCTTTCAGGGGATATGAAACCACATGGACAAGACATCAGTATGAAAAACTGCTGCAACGCCGGGGCTACATACCGGAACTGTCGTTTGGGGCATTTTATGGCGGCCGGCTGGTGAGTTTCACCCTAAACTGCCTTGGCTCATACAATGGCGTAACTACTGCCTACGATGCCGGTACAGGCACTATTGAGGAATATAGGGGATTAGGTATTGCCGCCAGGATATTTAACGAAGCGCTGCCATTTCTTAAAAGTGCAGGAGTGGCGCAATATATTCTTGAAGTATTGCAGCATAACACAACGGCTGCTTCCCTATATAAAAGCCTCGGGTTTAGCATAACCAGGGAATTCAATTATTTTGTTGGAAACATGGCCGGCATGCAGGAAAATATAAAGGGCCTGCCGCCGGAAATTGAACTGCGGGATGCTGACCTTTCGCAACAAGATGAAATGATACAGATGTGGGACTGCAGCCCCTCGTGGCAAAACAGTTTTGAATCGATAAACAGAACTATAGTTGACTTTAAGATCATTGGCGCATTTCACTATAATATGCTCGTTGGCTACGGTATTACAGAACCGGCTTCCGGAGACATAACGCAGCTAGGCGTAAAGCCCGCATACAGAAGAAGAGGTATTGGCTCCTGCATTTTTAAAAAACTATTGGCGTATAATAAATATAGTTCTGCAAAGGTTATCAATACAGAAAAGCAACTAGACCATATAACCAGGTTTGTAGAAAATAACGGCATCTTTACACAAGGTTCACAATTTGAAATGACGTTGAAATTATAATTGATCAAGTCATGAGCACATCATCGCAAAACATATCCACACTGCGTGATCTTTCGGCGGCTATTAGCAGGTTATTTAAAACAAATAGTGGAACTGTAATTAACCGGCTATGATCAAAGCGATAATATACTTTGCGACAATACTTGCATTTACATGCAACGCCTGCCTGGCGCAAAAGACGGTGAAGCGCTATACCGGAACCAGGATGGAAACATTAAGACAGCAAATAGATAGCATTACCCGCCGCTATAATGCAACTATTGGTGTTGCCCTGGTAAGTATCGAAAACGGTGATACTTTAACTATAAACAATACTCATCATTTTCCTATGCAGAGTACTTATAAGTTCCCGTTGGCAATAGCTGTTATGAACCAGGTAGATAAGGGGAAGCTTGCCCTGGCCCAGAATGTGCATATTCCCAGAGAGCAGTTGCACCATACCTGGAGCCCGCTTAAAGATAAGTACCCGGATGCCGACGTGGATATTACTTTGGAAGAACTGGTACATTATACGGTGTCTATGAGCGACAATAATGGGTGTGACGTGCTCTTCAGGCTGATTGGCGGCACAGGGAAAACAAACGCCTATATACATAGCCTGGGCATCAAAGATATTTCCATAGCGGCTACTGAAGAAGAAATGGGAAAAGGCTGGAATGTGCAGTACACTAACTGGGTAACGCCCTATGCTATGGCGCAACTGCTGGAGGGCCTTTTTCATAAAAAATACCTGTCTGCCGCCAGCAATGATTTTCTAATGCAGCAAATGGTCAAAACAGAAACGGGGCCTAAACGGCTAAAAGGGCAATTGCCGGTAGGCACAATTGTGGCGCATAAGACAGGCACCTCAGATGCCAATGAAAAAGGAATGATGGCCGCTACTAACGATGTGGGCATTATTACCCTGCCTAATGGCAAGCACATTGCTATTGCCGTCTATGTTTTGAATAGTATGGAGTCGCTTGAAACAAATGAAAAGATCATCGCCGAAATTGCTGGGGTTGCCTTCGATCATTTTGTTCGCTATTAATTCTTTGCTGTCATAGTAAATATTTATATTGTCATTTGGGATATTGCAATGCAGAGCATTAATTTTACCCATGCACAAACTTTTGTACATCAAACACTAAAAACATATTCATGAAGCACCACGAAGAATTACTTATAAAGTCGGTACTGGACAGTTGGTTTAACCATATATCAAGAATAGACAACCTGCTGGATACGCTTACCGATGAAGAACTGCACATGGAAGTAGCGCCGGGTAGGAACAGGGGCACTTATTTAATAGGCCATCTCACCGCAGTGCATGACCGTATGCTGCCACTGCTGGGTTTTGAAGACCATCATCATCCGCACCTTGATGAGATATTCATTACCAGCGCTGATAAAGAAAAAGATATGCCGCCTGCCGCTGAGCTTAGAAAATACTGGAAAGATGTAAACGACACCCTGGCAAATCATTTCAAAAGCCAGCAGCCAGAGGAGTGGCTTCAAAGACATACGGCAGTAAGTGAAGAAGACTTCGCGAAAGAACCTCACCGGAACAAGATGAATGTATTGGTGAGCAGAACAACTCACCTTGCTTACCATTTCGGCCAACTAATTTTCCTGGACCATAAGCGCCACGATTAACCTGTCGCCAAAAATTGTAGGAACTTTATTTTCAGAAGAGTTACAATTCGTTGTGACTCTTTTTTTATGCCAGGGTGAGATTCTTCATTTTGTTTCTTTTAACAAAAATAAATGCCGGACTTTGTGATTTATTTCCCCGATCTCCTACTAATAAAGTATACAAAACAAAATGAAGCCCGGCGAGCAGCTCACAAAGGATTTTATTGCGTTAATAAAACAGCACGAACGGCTGATCCATAAAGTGTGCAACCTGTATGTGGTAAACAATACGGAGGACTATAAAGACCTGTACCAGGAAATAGTATTGCAAACGTGGGCCGCTTTTCCAAAATTCAAGGGTGAAGCCAAGGTTAGCACGTGGCTTTACCGGGTGGCGCTGAACACTGCTATCAGCTATAAAAGAAGGGGCAGCAGGATAACTGAGATACCGTTTGACACTTCGTTTATGCAGGTAGCAGATAGGACGCAGGAGACTAATGAAGAATACCTGCTGCTATGGCAACTGATAAGACAATTGCCGCAGCTGGAAAAGGCACTGATACTGCTGTACCTGGAAAACAATAGCTATGACGAGATAGCGGCGATAATGGGCCTTACCGTAACCAACATAGGAACAAAGCTGGGACGAATAAAAGAAAAATTAAAAAAACAGGCACAACAATCACAGGCAAACTAATAACTATGGAACTGGACGCAATGAAAAGCCTATGGCAGGCACACGAAACGGAACTGAAGCAGGTGAGCGCTGTGAACGAGGGCTTGCTGCAACGTATGATCAGCGATAAATCGCGCAGCGCACTGGAGCAGATAAAGAATACAGAATACATGGTAGGGTCTTTAACACTGCTGTTCTTTGTGCTGTTTTTACTCATGGGCAGCAAGGTGGGCAGCAACCCGGAAATGGTTATCTCTTATATTATAGCTATGACGGCGTTCGTTATAGAGTTTGCTGTGAGCGTGTTTAAGCTACGGTATCTTTCGCGGATAAACATTGGCAATGAAGCAATAACGGAGACCGCCAGGAAAACCCAATGGTTTCACCTGTTCATTATCCGTGAGCGGCTTATTTCTATACCAGCTCTTTTTATTGTAGCACCGGCTGTATATATCCTGGTGTTTCAGTGGGTGAAGCATGAAAGCGCGCTTGACCATCTGCCCTTTTCTATTGCTGAAATAGTAATAACGCTGGTGCTGGGCATTATCTTTTCGCTCATTATGTATCGCAGGGCTTATCTTAACCATACGCGAAGCATTATGGATAGCCTTAGGGAGATAGAGGAATTCAGGTCTGAACTATGATGCCTGAACCTTAATTTTCAGGATCATAGGATTTGCTTGACTTTTTGTTTTTTATTACATCTCATTTTGCACAATTAATATTTTATCAAATGACTTTCTGGAGCAAAAAAGAAACGACGACAAATACTGAAAAAACTACTATAAAAAAGAAAAAGGCGGTGTGGCGGGAATGGCTGGATGCCGGGGTATTTGCTATAGTGGCAGCTACACTTATACGCACCTTTTTCTTCGAGGCGTATACCATACCATCGGGATCGATGGAAGGATCGCTGCTGATACACGACTTCCTGTTCGTAAGCAAGATGGCTTATGGCCCACGCGTCCCCATGACCCCACTGGCTGTGCCGCTAGTGCATAACTCGCTGCCCATAACAGGCGGCAAATCGTATATAGAAGGGGTGCAGTGGAAGTATCACCGGCTGCCGGGCTTTGGGCATGTAGAGCGGAATGATGTGGTGGTATTTAACGGCCCGGCGGGGGATACTGCCCTGGCCGACCAACCTGAAAATGACTATTACCAGATGTGCCGCCTGTATGGCCGCGACGAGGTAATGAGCAGGTATAAAGTAGTTACAAGGCCGGTAGATAAAAAAGAGAACCTGATAAAAAGGTGCATAGGCGTGCCCGGAGATGTAATAGAGGTAAAGAATGGCGTGGTATATGTGAACGGGCAGCAAGGTGAGCAATATCCACACTCAAAACTCAACTACCTGGTAAGAACAAATGGTAATATGCCGGGCATAGACGATAACGTGGAACAGCTGCAAAAAGTAAACAACAACCTATACGCGTACAATATAGCCAACGACCAGCTTGCCGATGTGAAGAAAGCTGCGAACGTGACATCTGTAGAGCTGTATATGAGCTCACCTGCGGGTGTGGCGCCCAAGGAGCCAGGTGAATGGGTGTTTCCGCTGGACACAACTAACTACAAATGGAACAGGGATAATTACGGGCCTATAACCATTCCTAAAGCTGGCGTTACCGTGCCGCTTACTGCACAGACTATTGCCCTGTACCGGCGCATAATAGGCAACTACGAGGGCAATACCCTTGTGGAGCAGAATGGCAAATTTATCATCAACGGCATAGAGGCTACCTCCTACACCTTTAAGATGGACTACTACTGGATGATGGGCGACAACAGGCACAACTCGCTCGATTCGCGGTACTGGGGGTTTGTGCCTGAAAACCATGTGGTGGGCAGGGCATCGTTTGTATGGTTGAGTTATGGCGAAAGCTTGATAAAGGATATACGCTGGAGCCGTCTGTTCCGCAGCATCCATTCGCTGGAGAAGTGATGATAATCTGCTGATTATGAGATATTGGGAGATTTTTTTATTTTTATCCGGAAATTGATCTTTTATGAAAAAACTATTATTTCTTGCAGTAGCTGCATTGCTGGCATATAACACTTACGCACAAACAAAGGCGGACATCCAGGGGAATATGCCAATAACCTGGCTGGGGCTTGATTTTACTCAATTAAAGTTTATAGGTAGTGCCAACCAGTTTAAAGATGCAGGCCAGATCACCGATCGTGACATGCGCAATAAGTACTTCCCGGGATGGAATGAGCTTTTTATAAAAGAGCAAAAGAAGTATAACGTAGCTGACGCCGTAGGCCGCGATAATGTGACTTATGCAACCAATGTAACGGACAATGCAAATGATAAGTCGACCGGAACCTACTTTACAGATAATGCAGGCGATTTTCAACGCCTGACTGCTGATAAAATATCGTCCATGGTTTCGAAGTACGACTTTAAAGGGAATAAAGGCCTGGGCCTGATGTTCTTTGTAGAAGGCATGAGCAAGGATAAAGCGGAGGCTTCTATCTGGGTGACCTTTGTAAATATGGACAAAAAAACTGTTTTGGTTACCAACCAGATGAATGAAGGCGCCGGCGGCTTTGGCTTTAACCACTACTGGGCCAAAAGCTTTTTGGGAGCGCTGCAAGATATTGACGTAAAAAAGTGGAGTAAGTAATCTCTCCCGGCCTCTTCTTCGGAGAGGTGATGGTATATATTTGTGAGCTGTACTATATAGTGCAGCTCAATTTTTTTAGTAAAAACCTTTTTTCTGCCGGTGAGACACAGAGCTTTAGCGCTTTCTCGTAGTGCTTTCTCGCGTTTTGGGGTTCACCTATTTCCATATTCAGCTCTCCCAGTATGCCATGCAGCAGGTAGTATTCCTGAAGAAAATCTATACCGGGTATCTGGCGGATACATTCCAGCGCGGCCGCAGGGCCTTCCAGTTCTTTTATTACAATGGCGCGGTTGAGCAAAACGATCTGCGATGGCATTAGCTTTACCAGCAGGTCGTAGTAACTGAGTATGGTACGCCAGTCGGTGTCTTTGTATTTTTCGGCTTTGCAATGTTCGTAGGCTATTGCGGCTTCCAGGTGGTAGCGGCTCATGCTGTCGCCGGTGGCGGCATTGGTGAGGTAATAGATACCTTGCGCTATCATTTGCCTGTCCCAAAGGTCGCGGTGCTGGTCTTTCATTAACAACAGATCGCCTTGTTCATCGATTCTGCCAGACAGGCGGGATGTATGGAAGTAGAGCAGCGCAAGCAGTGCGCAGGTCTGTGGTTGTTTGGTAGTGATGTGCTCTACAAGCAATGTACAGAGCCTGATAGTGTCTTCTGCAAGATCTTTACGAACCAGTGATTCGTGGAAAGATGCACTATAGGCTTCGTTGAACAAAAGATAGATGGTCGCCAGCACATTAGCCAGCCGGTTTTGCAGCTCAGTGCCAGCCGGCATATCGAATGCGGCATTATTTTCCCTGAACGCTTGCCGGGCGCGGTACAGGCGCTTTTCTATAGTATCGGTAGACGTGATAAACGCTTTTGCTATCTGCGGTACAGAAAAGCCGCATAGCGTTTTCATAATAAGCGCTGTCTGCCCTTCCCTGCTGATGCTGGGGTGGCAGCAGGCAAACATCATGCGCAGCTGGTCGTCTTGTATCTCTTCGTCTTTAAAGCAAGTATTCAGGGTGATCGCTGCTGTGTACTCCGACTCCAGCAGGGTAGATATATCGGCGGCAAACGTACGCTGGCGGCGGTACTTGCGGATGGTGTCGATGGCCTTGTTTTGTGCTGCTATAAAGAGCCATGCGGATGGATTATCGGGTACCCCGCCGGCTGACCATTGCTCTATGGCTTTGATGAGCACGTCCTGCACCACATCTTCTGCCAGGGTAAGATTGTGAGGGCCGAAAATACGCGTGAGCACCGCTATGAGCTTGCCCGACTCAGACCGCGTGAGCGATGCGATGAGCGGTAACACATGTGGCTGTATGGTGCGGTCTTCGGTAGCCATTTTCAATTCCATTGTTATTTAAAAAGGAAGGATCCCGGTTGCGCCGGGATCCTTCCTTTTTAAATGTTTACATATCCATTGTTGCTATTTCCCTTATTTCCAGTGAGCCGTTGTCCTGGAATACGGGGCAGCCTTTTGATAGTTCTGCTGCTTCGTCGTAGTGGTCGGCTTTAACCATTACATAGCCGGTCAAAACTTCCTTTCCTTCAGCAAAGGGAGCATCTGTTATACCACTTTTGCTCATCAGCCTGCCGCCTGGCATCAGTGGCTGGCCACCGGTAAATTTACCAGCCTGGGCTATTGAACCGATCCAGTTTTTCCACTGTTCTGAAACTGCTGCGCTTTCTTCTGGTGTGCTGCGCAGGTGCCCGGTTGTAGACCTGAATACTAAAAGATACTCTTTCATACGTTTTTGTTTTTTAAGTTAAAGATGTTTGTCACTATAATGACGTTATCTTTTTCTAAAACCGGACAGGACTGGAAAATATTTTTTGGAACTAGTTCAAATATGCGATCATGCTAAATAGCGCGCTTTACTTAAACTTATTTCCTGGGTTTCTGCTATGATGAAAAACGGAGATCACAATTATTAGTTTTTTTTCTTCGTCAATGCGGTATATGATCGTATACGGATAGCTCTTAAGTAATGCCTCTCTAAAGTGGTTCTTTGTGTTACGGTAAAGGGTAGGACGCTGACATATCTCCTGCAACTTGTTAGTTACCTCTTCTATAAATTTATCCGCCGCCTGGCTGCTATTTTCTCCATACCATGTTATTGCCTCATAAAACTCTAAGCGGCCACGTAACTGGAAAAAATATTGGTACATTATTTATTCTTAAACGTTTTTAGAAGGGCTTTTACTTCAGTGTCTATTTCTTCGGCAGAATATACTTTTCCACCATTTTTATAGTCAGCCCAACGAGACTCTAATTCTGCAACAAATGCGCGGTCACCCTCCCATTGATACTTGTCAGATTGTTCCTCGTTTTGCATAAATGCATTGGCAATGGTTAGCATTGCCTGTTTTTGTGTATTATTCAACAAAGCTATTGCAGAATAGAGTTCCTTATCCAGATTTCGTGCCTGTAGCATACCATTCCTCTTTATGTAAAGTTACGTTTTTCTCATATGGCATACAACTTCCGCATATTCAATCCTCATCAGCAAAAACGGGCATCAGGCTATCATCTTTTATCCTGGCAAAGTTCTATTAATACCCCATTGGTGGTTTTGGGGTGCAGGAAGCATACCAGCTTATTGTCGGCACCGTTTTTCGGTTGTTCATTGAGCAGTTCGAAGCCAAGGGCTACGAGCCGTTTCATTTCGGCCTCAATATTTTCCACCTCAAAGGCTATGTGGTGCATACCTTCTCCTTTTTTAGCAATGAATTTGGAGATGGGGCTATTGTCGTTTGTAGCCTCTAATAGTTCTATTTTGCCTTCGCCGGCTTGGAAAAAGGCGGTTTTTACGCCTTCAGAGGCTACTTCTTCCGTTTTATAGCAGGGCGTATTTAATAATTGCTCAAATAACGGGATGGATGCAGCCAATTCTTTGACGGCTATCCCAAGGTGCTCAATTTTCATCATTGTCATATAGTTTTTAACGATAGGAACATATAAACCTTAAATTCAGGCTAGTGTCTAAAGTAGCACTTTTGATGTAACTTTGTACCAAATCTCGAATGACGAAATAATATTATGGAATTAAATTTGCCGATATATCTTGATAATAACGCCACTACGCCAATGGACCCGCGCGTGCTGGAAGCGATGATACCTTATTTTACTGAAAAATTTGGCAATGCGGCCAGCCGTAACCACTCGTTTGGTTGGGTAGCGGAGGAAGCTGTGGATTATGCACGCGAGCAGGTGGCTAAGCTTATTAATGCCGACCCTAAAGAGATCATTTTTACTTCAGGCGCTACAGAGGCTGATAACCTGGCGATAAAAGGCGTGTATGATATGTATGCCACTAAGGGTAACCATATCATTACCTGCACTACAGAGCATAAAGCTGTACTGGATACCTGCAAGCATATAGAGAAGATGGGCGGCTTAGTTACCTACCTCGATGTAAAAGAGGATGGGTTGGTAGACCTGCAGGAACTGGAACATGCCATAACTGATAAAACGGTGCTTATTACCATAATGTATGGTAATAATGAAACAGGTGTGGTACAGCCTATCCGCGAGATCAGCAAAATAGCTAAGAAGCATGGTATACTGTTCTTTACTGATGGCACACAGGCTGTAGGTAAGATACCGGTAGATGTAAATGCCGATGGTATAGACCTGATGGCATTTAGCGGGCATAAGATGTATGGCCCTAAGGGCGTAGGTGCGCTGTATGTGCGCCGTAAAAACCCACGTGTGAAGGTGACTTCGCAAATGGACGGCGGCGGCCATGAGCGCGGCATGCGCAGCGGCACGCTGAATGTGCCTGCTATAGTAGGTTTTGGCAAGGCGTGTGAACTGTGCATGAATGAAATGGAAAGCGAAGCAATACGCCTGAGCGCTATGCGCGACAGGCTGGAAAACGGCCTGATGGAACTGGAAGAAACTTATGTGAATGGCAACAGGGAACACCGCTTGCCGCACACAGCCAATATATCGTTCAAATATGTGGAAGGGGAAGGGCTGATGATGGGCTTTAATAAGAATATCGCATTGTCAAGCGGTTCAGCTTGTACATCAGCATCGCTTGAGCCTTCTTATGTATTGAAAGCGTTGGGACTGGGCGATGACCTTGCACATAGCTCTTTGCGTTTTGGACTGGGAAGGTTTACAACTGACGAACAAATAGATTTCACCATAGATGCAATAAAAGACACCGTACTGAAGCTGCGCGAAATGAGTCCGCTTTGGGAAATGTTTAAAGAAGGTGTGGATATTAATGCGATAGAGTGGGCGCACCACTAAACAATTTGAAAATGAGTTGATTTGAAAATTTGAAAATTTCCCGAGTGATCGGTTTTCTAAGATTTAAGTCTTCGCTTTTCAGATTTAATATAAATAAAATAAGGGTGATTGAAAATAAGTGCATTTTCAAATCACCAAATTTTCAAATTTTCAAATTATAAAAATGGCATATTCAGATAAAGTTATTGACCACTACTCCAATCCTAAGAATGTAGGAACACTGGATAAGGCGAAGACCAATGTAGGCACGGGCCTGGTAGGCGCACCTGAGTGCGGCGACGTAATGCGCCTGCAGATAGAGGTGGACGAGGAAAGCGGCGTGATCCGCGACGCTAAGTTTAAGACTTTTGGCTGTGGCTCTGCTATAGCATCGTCTTCACTGGCTACAGAATGGCTGAAAGGCAAGACCGTAGACCAGGCGCTGGCTATAGACAATATGGCTATAGTAGAAGAGCTGAACCTGCCACCGGTAAAAATACATTGCTCTGTGCTTGCAGAAGATGCTATTAAGGCGGCTATTAATGATTATCGTGTAAAGAATGGTTTACCTGAATTAGTAGCTGAGAAAAAAGCGCACTAATTGCCGGATATAGTGGTGTGGCAGTAATAGCCTAATTAAAAGTATTTTTTACAATGATCTACGTAAGTGATAAAGCGAAGGATAAGGTTGACAAGCTGAAGAAAGATTCAGGCCTTGGCGACGATTATTTTCTTCGTGTGAGCGTGGTAGGCGGCGGTTGTTCCGGGTTGTCTTACAAGCTTGATTTTGATAATGAGCCACAGCCGCGCGACCAGGTATTTGAAGACCAGGGTGTAAAGGTGGTTACTGACCTTAAAAGCTTTTTATACCTCTGCGATACAACGCTAGATTTTTCTGACGGGCTTAACGGAAAAGGGTTCCATTTTAGCAATCCTAATGCCAGCAGAAGTTGTGGATGCGGGGAGAGTTTTGCGGTGTAACCCCTGACCATCTATTTGGCTTTCGTTCTTTCTTTGAACAACAGTATTCTCTTCAGCAATATTTATTTAAGCCCCTGTTTCGGAAGAAACAGGGGCTTAATATTTCTATATTATCAACACACACCTATAATAAAGGGAAGCCCTTTAGGGTTTGGAGTCAAGGGTGTTGGTGGTTATCTCGCTCCATTACCATTCACCGGCGCCAGGTTGGTGGGTACATTGGCATTTATGTTCCTTTGCTTATTCTTATTTACGCCATCGTTGGCCTGGCTGGGCTTGCCTTCGTAGGCTGCATGGTCGTCTTTTGCTACGGTTGTTGCGTTGCTTTTATGTTTCCACTTTACATCAGCCGATTTCTTATGAGCAACCGTTGCAGGATGTTTGCGAGGGGTTGTATTTGTTATCAAAGCCTGTGCTATACCCGTAAGGTGCACACAACAGGCCAGCATTATTAAGGTCGCTTTTTTCATTATGTTGTTGTTTATCATACAAATATAAAAATCCTGCCATCATAATGTTATTACGGCATAAAAACTTCCCGCCAATAACCCCTCATCTTTTGTTATCTTGCCTGTATGTTCCCGAAATTGTTTAACTGGAAAAAGCAGGAGGAAAAAAGCCACGACCTGCCGGTACCAGCAAATGCTGATTGGTCTTTTCTTGGCGCCGATATGCACTCTCATTTTATACCGGGAATAGATGATGGCGCCAAAACAATTGACGATAGCCTGCACATGATAAGCGCTATGAAGAATATGGGATATAGAACGATCATTACTACCCCACATATAATGATAGACTACTACCCTAACACGCGGCAAACGATACAGAACGGACTGGTAAAGGTGCAGCAGGTAATAAAGGAAAATAATATAGACATCACCGTAAGAGCTGCCGCCGAATATTATATAGATGAGTATTTTATGAAGCTGCTGGAAACGGAGCCTTTGCTTACCATATATAACAACGAGGTATTAGTAGAGTTTTCAATGATGTATGAGCCGCCTATGCTCTTTGAGGTGATCTTTAAAATGCAGGCAGCCGGTTACCGGCCCATCATTGCCCACCCTGAGCGTTATTTATTCTTTCATAGGAATTTTAGCAAGTACCAGGAACTTAAAGACCGCGGATGTTTGTTGCAGTTGAATATGCTTTCTATAACCGGGCACTACGGCAAGACCATTAAAGCAATAGCAGACGAACTGCTGGCAAAACGGCTATACGACTACTGCGGCTCAGATATGCACCACGAAAAGCATGCATCATTGCTAAAAGCTATGGCAGGCAGCAAAGATTATTATACTTTTGCGCACTACCCCTTTTTAAATTCCAAATTATGTTGTTGATTTGTTATGCCGGAGTAGCAAAGGCAAGTATTTCAATGCTATACAGGTAACAATTATATAAAATGCACTGTGAAAGGAGCAAAGTAATATTTTAGGAAACACTTTATTAATTTTTTATGGAGCATTCACCATACTGCATCGGAATAATAGGCTTAGGATATGTAGGCCTGCCTTTGGCAGTAGCATTTAGCGATAAATATTCGGTAGTAGGTTTCGATATTAATGAACGGCGCATCAACGAATTACGAAAAGGAATAGACGTTACTTTAGAGATAGACGAGCCCAAACTTAGTAGTGCCATCAGTAAAGAAATTCCGCAGAATGGCAATATAGGCTTGTATTGTTCTAATGTTTTAGCAGACTTGGGTAAATGTAATGTCTATATTATAACTGTCCCTACACCTGTAGATAAGAATAATAGGCCAGATCTTACCCCATTATACAAAGCGAGCGAAACAGTAGGGAAGGTGCTGAAGAAAGGTGATATAGTAATATACGAGTCTACCGTTTACCCGGGCGTTACCGAGGATGAGTGCGTGCCAGTGCTGGAAAAACACTCAGGTATGGTATTTAATACCGACTTCTTTTGTGGCTATTCCCCGGAACGTATCAACCCGGGAGATAAGCAACATACCATATCTAAGATACAGAAGATCACGTCTGGATCCACTCCGGAAACTGCTGATAAGGTAGACGATCTTTATAAATCCATCATTACTGCCGGCACACATAAGGCCGCAAGTATAAAAGTGGCTGAGGCTGCTAAAGTGATAGAAAATGCCCAGCGCGACATCAACATTGCTTTTGTAAATGAGTTGGCGAAGATATTTAACCGCTTAAATATTGATACACACCAGGTGCTGGCAGCATCGGCTACCAAATGGAATTTTCTGCCATTTAAGCCCGGGCTGGTAGGTGGGCACTGTATAGGGGTAGACCCGTATTACCTGGCCCAAAAGGCCCAGGAAGTGGGCTACCATCCCGAGATCATATTGGCCGGACGCCGGGTAAATGATGGCATGGGTACCTACATAGCCAGTGAGGTAGTGAAGCTGATGATACGAAACGATATTACTATAAAAGGCGCGAAGGTGCTGATGCTGGGTATCACCTTTAAAGAGAACTGCCCCGATGTGCGCAATACCCGCGTAATAGACATAGTGAGAGACCTGCTATCATACGAAATAAATCTTACTATATTCGACCCTTGGGCGAAAAAGGAGGATGTAGCTCATGAATACGGTATAAACATAATAACAGAAATACCCGCCGTAGATACTTTATTTGACTCTGTAGTATTAACGGTAGCTCATAAAGAATTTTTAAATGTAGATTGGAAAAAACGGATAGTACCAAAGGGTATTGTTTATGATGTAAAAGGCTGCCTAAGTGAAGAGATGGTTAACGCAAGGTTGTAGGATAACCAATAATTATTTTATTTTATCTTATTTTAAAGTATTTTTGATAAATTTTTTCAGAATGAACGTACTTATAAAGCAAATAGCTAATTACAGGAGCCTTTTATTGTTATTTGTCTTATATGCATCATTAATGTCTTCATGTATTTCCGTAAAAAAAGTTGTTTATTTCCAGGATATTCCTGATTCCGGTTCGGTGCCTACAGCTATGGCGCCTTCCACAAAATTTGTAGACCCAAAAATTGAAAGTAATGACATATTAGCAGTCACGCTGCAAACAATAGTTCAGAACAGGGAATCTAATACACCAATTACCACCAACTCTGCCGGCACATTTAATGAGTTAAATGGCTTCCTGGTGGACAAAAATGGGTATATAGAGCTTTCGCTTATTGGTTTTGTAAAAGTTGCCGGTCTTACCACTGCGGAGGCAAGAGAACTGATAAAACAAAAAGCCAAGGAGTTTTATAAAGAGCCGGTAGTGAATGTGCGGATCGCAAATTTTGATATTGTTGTTTTAGGAGATGTAACCAAGCCAGGCACTATAACGCTGCCAAGCGAAAAGGCAAGTATCATAGATGCCATTGCATTATCAGGCGATCTTGCCCTAACCGCAAAGCGCGATAATATACTTCTTATCAGGAGTGAAGGTGATGAAAAGAAATTTGTGCGCTTCGATATGCGTTCCAGCCAGATATTCCAGTCGCCTTATTACTACCTGAAGCAGCGGGATATCATTTACGTAGAGCCCAATAAAAACCGTATACAAAGCAGTGATAACACCTTTATCAGGAACTTAGGAATATTATCATCCATTGTTTCGCTGGCCTCTTTAGCGTTAGTATTTAAAAGTATAAAATAATAATAAATGGAAGGTAGTAATCGGCCTGTTGCAGTTGATAGAAAACAAAAAATAGACGAAACAAATACGTTTAATCTAAAGTGGCTGGTATCTACTGTACTGGCTATCTGGCCATGGCTGCTGGGTAGCGTTATTATTGCTCTTATTGCCGGCAACCTTTATCTCAGGTATTCTACGCCTATCTACCGGTCCTATGCAGAGTTATTGATCATGGATTCTAAAAAAGGAAGCTCTACTTCCGGCGACGATATAGCACAAATGCTAAAGCTGGAAAACAACAAAATAAATATTGATAATGAAATAGAAATATTGAAAAGCCGCACTACAATGGCCAAGGTAGTGCGCATGCTGCACCTGAACATTAACTATTCTGTCGCTGGCAGGTTCAAGGTAACCCAAGTATATAACAACAAGCCTTTTGAACTTGTAATTGCCGATACAACAGATGATTATTATGATTGTAAAGTAAGCATCATAAGCAATGATAACTACCAGATCATAGAAACAGGAGGCAAAACTATTAATGGCCGCTGGGGCGATACAGTGCAAACATCGTCGGGCAAAATAGTATTAAAGAAGACGTCTATTTTTAGCCCTGCACATATACAGTATACGATCAATGTGATCCCGGTGATCGACGCAGCAAACAGCTACATGTATGCCGTAGATATCAGTTCTCCTACTAAATCGGCCAGTTATATTACCCTGTCTATGGTTGACAACCTGCCTGAGCGCTCTGTAGACATCATCAATTCCTTGATGCACATCTACATGCAGGATAATGTAGATAACCGGAACAGGATATCAAACAGCACCATTGCGTTTATCGACGAGCGGATAGACGATGTGTTTCGTGAGCTATCAAGCGTAGAAGGCAATATTGAGAAATTTAAGCAAAGCAATAACATAGCCGACATCTCTGCACAATCGCAGCAGCTGGTAAAAGCAAACTCAGAAACTTTAGAGAAGCTTGCGAACAAAGAAGTGGAACTGGATGTGATCACCTCTATCAGCAATTACCTGCAAAAGGCCGATGATAAATCGATCATCCTGCCGGCTTCATTGCTGGATAACACTGGCCTCTCAGCGCTGATGGATAAATTCAACGATCTGCATACCCAGATAGAGAATAACCTTATCTCTAATACTCCTGACAACCCTATAACAAAAACACTCATCCACCAAAAGAATGAGGTAAAGCAAAGCATCATAGCTTCTTTGGCGTCATCAAAAAGTGAAGTGGAGCTTACTGTAAATAAAATAAAGACAGAGCTGGGCATTATAGACAAGCACATAAACGAAGTGCCGCTTGTAGAAAGAAGATACCTGGAGTATGCACGTCTGCAGGCCATAAAGCAGGATATCTACGTCTTCCTGCTGAAGAAAAGAGAAGAGACCGCTATACAGAAAGCCGCAACCGTAGCCGATGCCAATGTTATTGATCCCGCAATTACTACAGGTATTGTATTGCCTAACCGTTCCCGTATTCTTATGATATCCCTCCTGTTTGGCCTTGCTGCCCCATTCGGGGTGATAGTGCTGCGGAGGGGGCTGAACATTAAAATTATCAGCGTCACCGATATTAAGAAGTCGTCGCCAATACCCGTGTTTGGTGAAGTAGGTAATAACCAGGATGGCAAAAGCATTGCGGTAACAAGGAACAGCCGCACCATAATTTCAGAGCAGTTTCGCGCACTGCGTACCAACCTGCAGTATGTGCTTATAAATAAAAATGACAAGGTACTCATGATCACATCGAGCATGAGCGGAGAGGGTAAATCTTTTATTGCCGTCAACCTGTCTGTTACCCTTGCCATGTCTGGCAAAAGGGTCGCTTTGCTGGAGCTGGACCTTCGCAAGCCCAAAATATCAAAGACCATTAACATCGACAACAGCGTAGGCTTCACCAACTACGCCATTGGCAAGGCAGAATATAAAGACATTATAGTGCCCTCTGGTATAGACCCTAACTTATTCATACTCTCGTCAGGGCCAGTTCCGCCAAATCCGTCGGAGCTCATTTTGCTTAAACGTACTGAAGAGCTGTTCCAGCGCCTGAGAGAAGATTTTGATTATGTGATCATTGATACCTCGCCGGTAGGCCTGGTTACCGATGCGCAACTGCTCCACATGTATGCAGATACTACGCTGTACATTATCCGCCAGGGGCATACTTACAAGCAGCAACTGAACATACCTAACGAGCTATACAACAGCGGTAAAATAACCCGTATAGGCTTCATAGTAAATGATGTGGTTGCCAATAGGGGATTTGCCTATGGCTACGGTTACGACGAAGGTTATGGCTACGGCTACGGCTATGGTTATGGCGCATATGGTGGCGGCTACTATACAGAAAATAAGAGAAGGGGTATAATGGGCTGGTTCACGAGGAAGAGGGACTAGCGCTGTAATTTATTTCACTAAACATTGTGGTTGATGATCGAAGAAACGCTGGGTAACGACGCTGATAACTGGGATATACTCATCACCTCCCGGCGCAGTTACTTCGACTTCAATATCAGGGAACTGTGGCGCTACCGCGACCTGCTGATGATGTTTGTGAAAAAAGACATCATCACTGTATATAAACAAACTATTCTTGGCCCCATCTGGTTTGTGGTACAGCCTATCCTTACCACGTTAATGTTTGTTGTTGTCTTCGGGAATATTGCCAATATAGGTACCGACGGTGTGCCACAAATATTATTCTACCTGGGCAGCATCACCATGTGGAACTATTTTTCGGAGACCTTGAACATCACCTCCAAGACATTTACTGATAACGCTTCCATCTTTGGCAAGGTATATTTTCCGCGCCTTATATTGCCTCTGTCAAAAGTCGTATCGGGCCTCATGAAGTTCCTGATACAGTTTGCGTTGTTCCTGATAGTATGGCTTTATTACCTGCTTATAAAGAAGTCGATTTCCCCTAACGTGTATATAATGCTCATCCCAGTATTACTTGCAGCTATGGCGGCTATAAGCCTGGGGTTTGGCTTGTTTATCACGTCTGTTACTACCAAGTATAGAGACCTTGCATTTTTAGTATCATTCGGCGTGCAACTGCTGATGTATGCTACACCGGTTATCTATCCATTGTCGCGCATTCATCATCACCGTATTTGGTTGTGGCTAAACCCACTTACCTCATTGTTCGAAACATTTAAGTATGCATTTTTTGGCAGTGGCACGTTTAGCCTGCCATGGTTATTATATAGCCTGGCATTCACAGCCGTGTTACTGACGCTGGGCATAGTAGTATTTAACAAGGTCGAAAAACGTTTTATAGACACCGCATAGCACAATGAGCAAAGAGGTTGTGATAAAGGCTGAGGGAGTAAGTAAGTTGTACCGTCTTGGGCAAATAGGCACCGGCACGCTCAGCCACGACCTGAAACGATGGTGGGCGGTTACGAGAGGTAAAGAAGACCCGTACCTGAAAATAGGCGTAGAGAACGACCGCACAAAAAAGGCAACCAGTGATTATGCGTGGGCTTTAAAAGACATAAATTTCGAAGTGAAGCAGGGCGACACCTTGGGCATCATAGGTAAAAACGGTGCTGGAAAATCTACCCTGCTTAAGATATTATCGAGGGTTACATCGCCTACGCAAGGTGCGGTGAAAGTAAAAGGCAGGATAGCATCATTACTAGAGGTAGGCACGGGTTTTCACCCGGAGCTTACCGGCAAAGAAAACATCTACATGAATGGCGCTATCCTTGGCATGACCAGGAAAGAGATCAACCGAAACTTTGATGAGATCGTAAATTTTGCGGGGGTAGAGCTATACATTAATACCCCTGTAAAACGATATTCCTCGGGCATGTATGTGCGGCTGGCTTTTGCCGTGGCTGCACACCTGGAGCCGGAGATACTTATTGTAGATGAAGTGCTTGCCGTAGGAGATGCCGAATTTCAAAAAAAATGCCTCGGCAAAATGGGCGACGTGGCCAGCCACGGCCGCACCATAATATTTGTAAGCCACAACATGCAGGCAGTGCAGAGCTTGTGTAAATCTACCATGTACCTTAAAGCCGGGCAGTTGCAGGATTATGGGCAAACCAGTGCAGTTATCAATAAATACCTGAGCAAGGAAGTAAAGAATTGCCTGCAACGGTCGTGGGAGAGAAGTGATGCGCCGGGCAATGATGTAGTAAGCTTATTGAGCGCACAAATAATACCACGTACTGACGATTCTGATGTAATACTGATCTCTACAGCTATTGATATTGAATTCCGCTTTGTGGTGCATAAGGAGATGGACCTGTGCCTGAGCTTTTTATTATACACCACATCGGGCAATTGTATTTTCAATGTGGGCACACCTACAGAGGTGCTGAAGCCAGGAGAATACCATAGCAGGCTGAAGATACCGGGCAGGCTGTTAAACGATGATATCTATACCATAAACCTGCTGTTTGTAAAAGATACCAGTGTTATTGTATACCAGGTAGAAGACCTGCTGACCTTTGAAGTGGCAGATGAGGTGCGCACCGCGCAGTGGTATGGTAAGTGGCCGGGCGCAATTAGGCCCGACCTTGATTTTTCTTTACTTTAGTGTGCATGGGTATGTGCTAGTTTAATATTGATAACAACTGTGAAATTATGATAAACGTCACCAAGCCTTTTCTTCCGGATATTGAAGAGTATATAGAGTACGTCAGGGGCATCTGGGACAGGGGATGGCTAACCAACAATGGCCCTCTTGTCAATGACCTGGAACTGAAGCTTAAAGAATATCTTGGGCTCAACCACCTGTTGTTTTTGGGCAATGGTACTATCGCCTTGCAGATAGCTATAAAGGCGCTTGACCTGAAGGGTGAAATAATAACCACACCGTTCTCTTATGTTGCTACTACGTCATCAATAGTGTGGGAAGGTTGTGAGCCTGTATTTGTGGATATCGACAAGGATACATTTAATATAGATGCCGCTAAAATAGAAGCGGCAATTACTGACAAAACTTCGGCGATACTTGCCACGCATGTGTTTGGTAATCCCTGCAATATTGATGCCATTCAGCAGATAGCTACCAAGCACAATCTGAAGGTGATCTATGATGGCGCTCATGGCTTTGGGTCGAAATATAAAGGCAAGCATGTCTTTAACTATGGCGACATTACTACTGCCAGCTTCCATGCTACCAAGCTATTTCATACTATAGAAGGTGGGGCCGTTGTTACCAACAATCCAGCGCTGCTAAAGAAGATGGCTTTCTTAAGAAACTTTGGCCACGAAAGTATGGACACATTTGCCAGTGTAGGCATCAACGGTAAAAACTCAGAGTTTCATGCCGCTATGGGTTTGGTGAATTTGAAAAGTGTAGATGATATACTCAGATCAAGAAAAGAGCAGTCAAAAACATACGATAAAGAGCTCGCCGACCTGAGGGTTAAGAAGCCCAAGATACAGGCTGGCGGCGAATTCAACTACTCTTATTACCCGGTGGTGTTTGAGACGGAAGAAGCGCTGCTGCGCAGTATAACGCTGCTTAATGGCAACTGGATATACCCCCGCAGGTATTTCTACCCCAGCCTGTCTAGCCTCAACTATGTAAAGAAGTCCGATACACCAATATCAGACGATATTGCAAAGCGTGTTCTTTGCCTGCCTCTTTACCATTCTTTAAAGGCTGAAGAAATCACCTTTATAAGCAGGATATTATTAAGAAGCCAAAACAACCCCGACAACCAGTAAACAATCACAAACATGGAGCAATTTGATAATTGGCAGCAGTATTGGGAAAATTTTCTCCAGCATAAATACGGAAAGGCTGAGGTGGCTTCAGAAGACGATCTCTTTTGCCAGGTAGGCAGAACGGTGTTCAAAAAACCAATAGCAAAAGAGATATTCAACGAGATGATGGATAAGATCGTTGCAGACCTTTCTTTTTCCCCCGATGATATGCTGGTGGAGCTTTGCTGTGGCAACGGCTTGTTTACCTATGAACTGAAAGATCTTGTACGCCAGATAATTGCTGTCGATTTTTCGCAGAACATCATTGACGCTGCAAATAAATATAAATCGGCCGGCAATATCACCTACCGTGTAGGCGATGTAGTAGCATTCCTCAGTGATTTTAAAACTAACTGGCCAGGCATAGTGCCTACCAAGTATCTGATGAATGATGCCCTGGCATACTTTATACTGCCCGACCTGGAAAAGATCCTCGTTAATATCAGTTCACTATCCCCTGACTTTATATTCCTGATAAGAGGTGTACCTAATGACAATCTGAAGTGGAACTATTACAACACAGAAGAGCGCAAAGCCCTATACCTCGCCAATATTGCTAAAGGAGACCTAACTAATGATGGCTTGGGAAACTGGTGGCTTCCAGAGGACATCCAAGCTTTGTGCGGTAGCTTAAATCTAAACTGTATCATCAGGAACCAGGAGTTGCCTATTTCTGATTACAGGATGGATGTGATCATCAGCAGATAAGAATGATCATTGCAAAGAGTTAACTGCAACTTTGTTTCTGCGTTTCAGATAGATGAAAGTGGAGATAAAAATTATTACTCCTGCAAAAAACATAACTACGCCGCTTCGCCCAAATGGGAGTACGTAAGCCATGGTGATCGTGTGTGTACCTCTCCCTATCATCACACCAGTCATCCCGCCGTTGATCACTATCTTATCCTGGCTCTTTCCGTCCACTTGTAAGTGCCACCCTTCATCATACGGTATTGACAGATAGACCATTTTATCCTGTGCTGTAGTTATTGTTCCTGATAGGTAGTTGTCATCAAGCTTTGTTACTGTTAAGGTATCGGCCCGCAACTCACTAATAGACTTTTTAAAGGCTTCTGTGTCTCGCATACTCAAACTGGTATCACTCAGCCGATATTGTTTCATAATCCTTACTTTGCTTACATCTTTATCATCTATTGCAAATGCGTGGGTACTTACCACCTGCTTTTGTATCGGGGTGGCCGCAGCAAGGTCACTGGCGGTTATATATCTATCGTAAGTGAACCCAAATGGCAGGAGCGCATTATTTTTATATATCCTCACGTCACCTATCGTCGTCAATGAATCCCAGATTAAAGACAAATGGCGCTTATCGTTGCTGCTTTGCAAAAAATATTTTACGCCGTTCTCAGTCTCCAGTATGGGTATATCCGATAGGCCCTGTATCCACCGCGAGGCTGCTTCATCACTTTTATCAAGGACGCCCATTGACAATAAATACCGGATGTAATAAAGCTGGTTGAACGAACAATAACAGGTAGTGCCATTATAGCCCTGTATCTGCGCTGCATTCAATATGTCAGATGAATCACAACTTCTGTCAATGCGGTAAAAAGTATTATCCTGTTGTTGGATATATTTTATAGCATCGAGCGACCAGTCGGTATACGAAAAATCGTGGAAAGGTATTTTGGCCCGGGAATGCAAAGCGCTCATGGTATAATCAGCACGCCCCTTTACGGTAATATGCGCTGAATAACCTAACTCAAAAAGAACAGCAATAAAAAAGAGGAGCTTAAGGTTCTCTAACTTCCCAACCCTTGGCACTAACGCCAATACAACACTATAAAACATAAGCAGCCCTATCACAAAAATCCTCACTTTAGTGTGCACAATACCACTATGAAAAAATATAGGGCAGCATAGCAAAACGAGGTAAGCGATAAGCGTAGCGGCCAGTACAGGGGTATTGACCTGCCTTTTCTTAAAAATATAGTCTACACTTAACAGTGCGTAGTACATTAATATAGCAGAGATGAAGAATGCATACAGCCTGTAGTAATTACCTGCGAAGACCCAAAACGCATACCTGAAATAGGGGAAGAACAAAGGCGCCATCCATAAAGCAATGAATACTGCAAAAATAATGCGAGCTTTTTTTTCAAGGAAAAAAAATAGCTGGGGAAATAGCAGCAGGCATGGCAAGCCACAATAAAACATTGGCGCTTCTATATAGTTAAACCAACCTTTAAAGCCATCGCTGCTGCCTATTAGGTCGTTTGAAAAGAAGCGCATGATGCTGGTGCCAAGCTCTAGCCGGTCAGTTAGTTTAAACATCGGCGTGGCTTTTAGCTGGCTGGCGTATGAAGTAAGGCCTGAGCCGCGCGCACTATGCAATACCTGGTTTATGTTTTCTAATAAAAACGGGCCGCTGATCAGAATGCCTATTATTGCCAGCCCCAGCATTTTGCCGAATAACGAAGCTAATTTAGTAATGCCGCTATGCCCGGATGTAAAGTAGCGAAGACACGTATACGACACCATGAAGATGCCATATAAGTAGAGGTTGAACGGTTGCGAGATACAGGTTAAAAAGATTGCTAACGGAAATAACACCCATTTTTGTTTATTGAACAGCAATTCAAAAGCTAGCAGATAAAGCGCAAGATTGAATGCCTGGAAAGGGAAAATATAAAAAGGCCCACCAACAATTATAAAGCTGCAAAATGAGAACAACAGGCTGCCTAAAATACAGGTATACGCAGACAGTTTAAGCTGTTTTAAGTAGTAAAAAAATACTATACCCGAAAGAATGATCTTCACAACCTCTACATAAATAAATAGCGCGGCCACATGCTTTGCGCCCGCTAAGTATATGATGATATCGAACGGATCGTCGAACAGGAAAGGAAATATATTCTGACCCATGCCCACTTTAAAAGACCATTTAGGCACTCCGTAAGTGGCAATGTAATTGCAGATATTGGTGAACTTGGGGTACGAGATCACAAACGAATCATCGTTTATATCCCAAAACAAAAAGGCATGCTTTAATAATAGGTAGTTCTTAAAGACGAGGAAGCAAACAACACTTATTAAGCCAATTACGATCCACGGTGCATTTTTATAGGAACCTTTCATCAAATTCTTTATCATTAATGCACGATTAGTTGATCTTTAAAATTAAGGCACTCACTAAGAATGATTAACAAACAATAAAATGTCCGTTGCAAACATAAAACTATACGCTGAATTTTAGAGTATGGAAAATAACAACATAGAAGATCTAAAAAAAGCTCCTTCTGAAAGGAGCTTATACCTAAAGGTAGAATCAAGCGACAAGAATCGCATTTTGAATTTCATTGGAGAGATTATTGAAAAGCCTGTGTTACACAGAATTTACGCTCAAAAATTAGAAAATGGCGATTACTCTGTAGAAGTAATCGAAAGTTCAGATGAGCCGCCTATTCTTTAAATCCCTTATAGTTATTAATATGATGAGCTGCACGAACTAATTGAAATCGTGGATGAGCTCCCTTTCCACAACCATTACATGGTGGAAAGTGTTCATCTAATACAGCAGTTACTTCATGTTCCTGTATATGATTTCTGTCATGTAAAACTTTGTAAATACCCGATGCTGGTACTTTATCTCCTGGTTTGTAAATTTCATTTGCCATAATTATAATATGCTCCTAAGTTTTATGGAGCATATTATAATTCTCAAATATCATACAAAAGTAATTTTTTAGACAAAATGGCAGATTTTAACACAAAATTGCGCCAAGTAGGTACGTACGTAACTTTTTTAGGTGATTTATCGACCGAAACTTACTTTTGTAAAACCAATCAATTGAGGGTCATATTTGGAAAATCCACTGGAAGTTTAT
>Ga0206843_10087_pt1 | contig 32259 bp, 27 predicted proteins | sample Alteio_BWOrgCont_21_FD_152869 | JGI IMG/M metagenome (GOLD analysis project Ga0206843, IMG submission 152869) | Enriched cells from forest soil in Barre Woods Harvard Forest LTER site, Petersham, Massachusetts, United States -... | ecosystem: Environmental > Terrestrial > Soil > Temperate forest >...
CTATCATCCGCTTACTACTCTTACCTATTTATTTGAGTTCCATTTTTTCGGGCTTAATCCTTTGCCTTATCACTTGCTAAATGTGGCGCTGCATTTGCTCAATACGTGGCTGGTCTTTGCCTGCTGTGAAAAGCTAAGCAGCAACAGGTTAACCGCGGCCATTGTTGCCATCCTTTTTGCTATACACCCTATGCACGTAGAGTCTGTAGCATGGATATCTGAGCGCAAAGATGTGCTGTATGCAGCATTTTACCTGCTATCGCTACATTCCTATCTTCAATACGTAGAAGGCCCGGCAACCAGAAAATATGGGCTTACGCTATTCTTTTTTATTCTATCACTCCTTTCAAAATCTGCTGCTGTAACCTTGCCCATCCTTCTACTCGCTACCGATGTGTATAAAGGCAGGGGCATTAATCAAAAAACACTGACAGAAAAGATTCCTTTCCTGCTGTTATCACTTGTATTTGGCATTATCAACATCTTTGCCCAAAAGGCTGGTGGGCCGGTAGATGTATTGCTGTTGTATTACGGAGCTATTAATGGAGTGTTTCTTTTTACCTCCGGAATTGCCTTATACCTGGTCAGGGCTATTGTGCCGTTTGACCTGTCGGCAATGCATTACTTTCCAAATATGCAGGGCAGTTTACCATGGCCTTATTATTTATCGCTACCCTTCCTGGCGCTGATTGTATGGCTTATTATCCGGCTGAAAAAAGATAACCCCATGCGCCGGGAAGTACTATTTGGCATCTCCTTCTTTTTTATTGCCATTTCCGTAATGCTGCAGCTGATCACGGTGGGTTCCGCACTTACGGCGGAGCGCTATACCTACATATCCTATATTGGGTTCTTCTACATTGCGGGGCAATGGATAACAATTGTAACTGAGCAAAAAAAATACGGTACAACGGCCATTAGCATATTATGCCTGGCACTAGCCATATATTCTGTACAAACCTGGAACCGAATAGCCATATGGAAGGACGATGAAGTACTGCTAACCGATGTAATAAACAAAAACCCGGGAATTATAGATGTCAATTATATTTACCTGTTACGGGGCGACTCACGGATCAATAACCACGATCTGCGGGGAGCGCTTGATGATTATACGCAAACAATAGCAATGAATCCTCACTTTAAGTTTGAAAATAGCGCTTATTTCGGCAGGGCGCATGTATATGAAGAAATGGGAGACCTTAAAGCTGCAATGGGCGATTACAACAATACTATTTTACTTAGCCCCAACCTTGCTGAAGCATACAACAGCCGTGGGTGGCTATACCTCAGGCAGGGCGATGTAAATGCTGCCATGCAGGATTATAACATGGCCATATCCTTAAAACCTGGTTATGCCGAAGCCTATAACAACCGCGGATGGGCTTATAACAATACCGGCAACATAAATGCTGCGTTACAGGATTATAGTAAAGCTATTGCGCTGGAGCCTTTGTTTGAAAAGCCCTATTTTAACCGGGCGGCTATCAAAGCAAATTCTGGAGACTTGCAGTCGGCCATCGGGGATTATGACTATTTAATAAAACTCCACCCCGATGATAATGCAGCATATTACTATCGCGGCATGGCTCGTCTGGCGACAAAAAATACCGCAGGGGCCTGTGAAGACTGGAAAAGATCGGCAGATTTAGGCAATCAGAATGCGGCACAAAGATTACAGCAATATTGCCGTTAACTAAGAATATGGCAACTAAAAAAAACAAGACAACAGCAGCGGCACACCCGGCAGTAGCAGAAGAGAAAAAGGCCTCTTCTGTTCCTATATCTAAATGGGCTGTTCCGGCTATATTATTTTTTACCGCCTTACTATACCTAAAAGCCACCGTCAATGGGTTTACTTTCATAGATGATGACTATTACATCTTGAAAAATCCGTTTTTACACAATTTCAGCTGGAACGGCATTTGCGCAATCTTCACTTCATTCAGCAATTATAACTACCATCCTTTTACTACACTCATAGATCTCTTCATCTACAAGTACTTTTGGTTAGATCCGCTCCCGTATCATTTATTCAATGTACTGCTCCACGTTTTTAATGTATGGCTTGTATATATGTTTACAGAAAAACTAAGCAGTAAAAAGATAACCGGGCTTGTTGTTGCTATCTTGTTTGCCATTCATCCCCTGCATGTAGAGTCGGTGGCATGGGTATCCGAGCTAAAAGATGTGCTGTACAGTTCATTTTACCTGGCAGCACTCATTTTTTACCTTCGCTATTTGAACGGCAGCGGTACACTCAAATATTATATACTAACGCTTGTGTGCTTTATCGCGGCTCTCTTTTCTAAATCCGCAGCTGTTACGTTACCGGTACTGCTTATTTTAATAGACGTGTATAAAGAACGAAAACTGAACACGAACTCGCTAACGGGAAAAATACCATTTCTTCTATTGTCGATTGTCTTTGGTATATTGGCTATCAAATCTCAGAGCTCTGGTGGCGCTGTTAATGATATATCTGTATACTACAATGTCATAAACCGAATTTTTCTTTTTACTTCTGGTATTGCATATTATTTTATTGAGCTTATTGCACCTTCCAATCTAAGCGCACTTCATTTTTATCCTGATATATCAGGCAATGTTTTACCCTGGTATTACTACTTGTCTCTGCCCTTTCTGCTATTGATTCTATGGCTGGCTGCGCGCAAAAGCGCCTATAGAAAAGAGACAATATTCGGCATTGTATTTTTCTTCGTGACGATCTCCGTAATGTTGCAGATCATTACTGTTGGCGCCTCACTTGCGGCAGAGCGGTATACGTACATACCTTATATTGGGCTATTCTACATAGTCGGGCAATGGGTAGCAGACAACTATGAAAAGCGGCGAAGAATGATCAGACCTATGTTTGCTTTTATCGCCATTCTCTTCAGTATCATAACCTGGCTCCGCATAGATAAATGGAAAGATACAGATACGCTCTTTACAGACATTGTAGAAAAGAATGGTAACAACTGGCGCAACGGAATGGTATATAACTCGTGGGGCGATTTTGAAAGCTATAGCGGAGATAAAAACAGTGCGGTACAAAAATATACCGAGGCCGTTCGTCTATTTCCAAGATACCCCACCGCTTTTTATAATCGGGGAAAAACGCTTGAAGAAAACGGCAATATAGTAGCGGCCATAAGAGATTATGACAATGCTATAAAATTAAATCACAACTACGCTCCATACTACAATAGTCGTGGCTGGGTATATTACGAGTCTGGAAATAAAAAAGCAGCGATGCTTGACTATGACACCGCCTTGACGATAAATCATGATCTTCCCGAGGCTTATAATAACCGGGGATGGGCATATTACGAAGCAGGAAATCTGAAGGCAGCCATGAGCGACTATAACAGGGCGATTGCCAGCCTGCCCTCATTCACAAAACCATATTACAACCGCGCCATTGTTAAAGCAGACCAGGGAGACCTTGCCGGCGCCGTAGCTGATTACAACGCGCTGATCAATATCAACAATAATGATAGCCTCGCCTATTTCAACCGCGGCGTAATACGAATGAACCAAAAAGATATGCCCGGCGCATGTGCCGACTGGAAAACAGCAATGGATATGGGATATAAAAATGCCGGGGGAATGTTACAGCAATATTGCAAGTAGGCTATTCCCCATCTGGTAGAGAAGCCTCAAACAACTCTGATAAATTTAATGAAAAACCAGGAAGCACCGTTGATGCAATAACATCACCAAAAGTCATTTGTCGCGATGGTTGGTATTTCCCTCCTACCAACGTGTTTATTACTAATGTGCCATTTTGTGGCGAAACGATCCAATATTCATTTACTCCCGCTTGCTCGTATATTTCGTACTTATTTTTTAACTCCTTAACATTATTCCCGGGAGATAGTATCTCAACTACAATACCAGGCGCACCTGCATACCCACGTTTATCTTGTTTTGTAAGGTCGCATATCACACAAATATCCGGCTGCAAAACGGTAATTATATCTTTATCATCTATCGACTTTAGTGGCAACCGAACATCGAATGGTGCGGAAAATACTTTGCACTCCTTCCCCCTAAGATGACTCCATAAAAAACCATGCAAATCTGATGAAATACGCTGATGTAAATTGCCCGGAGCCGGGCTCATTTTAAATATCCGGCCCTTTATCAGTTCTACCCGCTCACTAAACTGCCACTTCAGATAATCGGCATAAAGTGTACGATTTTGTCAAATCCAGATCTGAAAATTGCATATCAGCCAAGTTTATTCAAAAATACTCTAAAAATTATAAACATGCCGTGCGTACGTAATCCCAACGATGCAGTTGTAGTTTGTAGTACTACAGTAATATTGGAGATACGCAATTTACAGGACTACCATACCAACCGGATATCGTAACTATCGAACTCTTTATCTCTTAATATTACCGTTAAATTATTGCTTATACTTTGGGATATAATAATTCTATCAAAGGGGTCTTTGTGATGAAATGGAAGTTCGGATAATACAAAAGTATCTTCTATTGAAATAGGTAAGACATTGATATAGTTCCTGCTTAATTGATTATTGATTTCCTTAAAAGAAGTATATAATTCCAGTTTCTTCACACTAATTTTTATCGCAATTTCCCAAATACTGGCTATACTCAAATAGTTTTCTCCATTATCAATAGTTTTCTTTGCTTTTGAAGACAGTTCTTTATCTCCATTCACAAACCAAATGAAAGTATGGGTATCAAGAAGATTTTTCATTTATCACATATAATCTTTAAAATCTTCTAATGGTTCATCAAAATCAGGCATCATCTTAAACATACCTTTTGCGCTGCCAAATTTTGGTTTCCGGTCAGGCTGCTTTTTTTCTTCCTTACTCAGTAAAAAATCAATAAAATCTATCACTTCAGATTGCAGATTAGCTGGCAACCTGGATAGTTTACTGTATACCAAAGCGTCTTCCATTTTTTTTGTTTTTCTACTCTCAAAGTTAAATCATTTTCCATTAATACTATCAATGTAACAGTGGGGATAGGCCCATAAAAATTGGTCTATCTCATCAACTGCTTACAAACTTATCCACATATCCACACCACCCAGCTATACCAACACACAATTAAGCCGTAAAGCCATTTTTAAAGCAATTACATTTGCAGCAATGGCAAAGGAGAAAGTGGCGGAAACCCCTTTAATGAAACAACATAAGGATATTAAAGCCAAATATCCCGATGCGGTTTTACTATTCCGGGTAGGTGATTTTTACGAGACTTTCAGCGAAGACGCCCATATTGCTTCAAGGGTATTGGGCATCACGCTCACCAAGCGCTCAAATGGCTCTGCATCTTCTGTAGACCTTGCCGGTTTCCCTTACCATTCGCTCGATACGTACCTGCACAAACTGGTGAAAGCCGGCTATCGTGTAGCCATCTGTGATCAGCTCGAAGACCCCAAACTTACCAAGGGCATCGTGAAGCGTGGCGTTACAGAGCTAGTAACTCCCGGCGTGGCAACAAGCGATAAACTCCTCGAAAACAGGACAAATAACTTCCTGGCGGCGCTGCATCTTGGGGAGCCGATGTGCGGCATTGCGTTCCTCGATATTACTACCGGCGAGTTCTATACAGCCGAAGGTAATACCGAGTATATGGATAAATTGCTGCAAAGCTTTCAGCCATCAGAGGTCATTATTTCCAAGTCGCAGGCCAAGCGTTTTAAGGAGCAGTTTGATACCAAGGTATACACTTTCCAGCTCGATGAATGGGTGTTTCGTGAGCAGTATTGTTATGACCTGATGCTGCAACACTTCCAGACACAATCACTCAAAGGCTATGGCATAGAAGACCTAAAGGCTGCCATTGTAGCATGTGGCGTGGCGCTGCATTACCTGAAAGATACAGAGCATGCTAACCTGCAACACATAAACTCCCTGCAACGTATAGTAGCCACCGACTTTTTGTGGATGGACCGGTTTACTATCCGCAACCTGGAACTGGTACACAGCAGCTATGAGCAGGGCACCAACCTGCTACAGGCAATAGATCATACACATACGCCCATGGGCGCGCGCCTTATGAAGCGATGGATGATCTTCCCGCTTTTTGACATTAACCGTATAGAACAGCGGCTGAACCTTGTAAGCCATTTTATTTTAGAGCAAGACCTCAATCATTCACTTACAAACCTCATCAAGCAAATTGGGGACGTGGAGCGGCTTATCGGCAAAGTGCCTTTAAAGAAAGCCAACCCACGCGAAGTAATGCAGCTGGCACGCAGCCTGAAATTCATGGAAGACATGAAAGACCTTTGTGCGAAGTCGGAAGAAGCTGCATTGTGCCGTATAGTAGAGTCGCTTCAGCCACTCGCTGAGTTGAGAGAACGTATTCTCAGAACGATCGTAGACGAGGCTCCGGTGCAGGTAAACAAGGGCGGCATGATACGCGCGGGTATGTCGGAAGAGCTGGATCACCTGCGCACCATTTCGCGTAGCGGTAAAGATTACCTGTTGCAGATACAGCAGCAGGAATCACAGCGCACAGGTATTTCTTCGCTCAAAATATCTTACAATAACGTCTTTGGTTATTATCTCGAAGTTACTCATACGCATAAAGACAAAGTACCTGTCGACTGGATCCGCAAACAAACGCTGGCAAATGCAGAGCGCTATATAACACCGGAGCTTAAAGAATATGAAGAAAAAATACTAGGAGCGGAAGATAAGATACTGGCTATAGAGCTGGAGCTATACCAGCAGTTGCTGGTGAGCATAGAGCCTTTTATATCGGCTATTCAGACCAATGCCCACATCATTGCCCAGCTGGATTGCCTGTTGTGTTTTGCCAATAACGCCCACCGGTACAATTACCACCGCCCTACCCTTGTTAGCGAACCCATACTGGAAATAAAAGAAGGTCGCCACCCGGTTATAGAGCAGCAACTACCACCCGGAGATAGCTATGTAGCTAACGATATAACGCTCAACAAAACCGAACAGCAGGTGATCATACTCACCGGGCCAAACATGAGCGGTAAGTCGGCCCTGCTGCGGCAAACGGCAATCATCACCCTTATGGCGCATATGGGCAGCTTTGTACCTGCCGATGCTGCTACCATAGGCCTTACAGATAAGATATTTACCCGAGTAGGCGCATCAGATAACCTGAGTGGCGGCGAGAGTACCTTCATGGTGGAAATGAATGAAACTGCCAGCATCATCAATAACCTCAGCGAGCGTAGCCTGGTGCTGCTCGATGAGATAGGCCGTGGCACCAGCACTTACGATGGTATATCACTGGCGTGGTCTATTGTAGAGCACCTGCATAACAGCTCATCAAAGCCTAAGACACTTTTTGCCACACACTACCATGAATTAAATGAGCTGGAAAATCAGCTGGCTCGTGTCCGCAATTACCATATCACCCATAAGGAAACCGGCAATAAGGTGATCTTCCTGCGCAAGCTGGCACCCGGCGGCAGCCGGCATAGCTTTGGTATACAGGTGGCGCGCATGGCGGGTATGCCGGTAAAACTGCTCGACCGCGCCAACGAAATTTTAGCGCAGCTTGAAGAAAGGCACGCCAGCACCGGCGACACCTTACAAAAGGTGAAAGCCATAAAGCCACTTCCCCATTACCAGCTCAATATTTTTGATGGCGTTACAGACGATATTCGCCGCATACAACAGCTACTCGATGAAACCGATATTAATATACTCACTCCTGTAGAAGCCCTGATGAAGCTAAATGAGATGAAAGGAATAGTGAAGCAGTACAGAAACTAAGGACTAGGTCACTGTACTTTCTCCCACCATGCAGCATAAGTTTTAGTGGTATCTTTCAGATCAACCTCCTCGCCTATCATCGGCGTTATTAAGCACACATTTTCTGCCAGTGCTTTTTTGGTCACCCTTTTTATGGAGTCGTCCCAATCATGGTTAGCTAATGCAAATTTGCCCCAATGCACGGGTATTATTGCTTTGGCTTTTAGCTCCTGCCCTGCCTGTACCACCTCCTCCGGCATCATGTGTATGTACTTCCAGCTTTTGTTGTACTGGCCGCATTCCATTATGGCTATGTCGAAAGGGCCGAATTGCTCCCCAATAGTTTTAAAATGAACATCGTAACCTGAATCGCCACCCATAAATAGGTTCATCGTCGGCGTCTTCAATACAAACGATGTCCATAGCGATCTGTTCCTTCTAAAACCCCTGCCTGAAAAATGCCTTGCAGTCGTTGTGTTCACTGTAAAATCATTACCCAGCTTCACTTCTTCGTTCCACCCTTTTTCTATGATCCTGTCTTTATCATAACCCCATAGTTCCAGGTGCGCGCCTACTCCCAGTGCGGTTACCACTCTTTTCACCTTACCCTTCAGCTTCAGTATGGTGTCATAATCCAGGTGGTCCCAATGGTCGTGAGATAAAAACAGGTAATCTATTTCTGGAAGGTCATCCACACTATAAGCATCGGCACCGTTAAAAGCCCTTGTAGTAGATCTTATTGGCGATGCAGCTCCGCTAAAAACGGGATCCATCAGTATCTTCTTTCCATCCACCTGCAAAAAATAAGATGAATGGCCAAACCATACCAGTACATTTTTGTCCGGGGAAAGCGACAGCAGGTCTGTTTTTTGAGTAGGTATTTTATCTATTGGTTTTCTCCGCTTGCTTGCGCCAAACATAAACTCTTTCAATACGCCAAAAAAGCTTGCTCCTTCGGTAAGGCTTGGCGTGTTACTTACATTCTGAAAGCTGCCATTTTGATAATTGGGAGATTGTTTTATCAATCCCAGCCGCTTGCCCGAAGGTAGCTTTCCAAATTTCGGCTGCTGTACAAAAACGAATACGATAAGAAAGAATGCGACTATTACTAATACTGCTATGGTCATCACTGCTTGTTGAAATTGAGAGATACACTTTGTAACCTTATACGCCAGGAAGGCTCTAATGTAGGAACAAAACTAAAAAGAATCGCGGTTCGTAGATGTGGTATGGTTTTATTACATTTAATTATAAAATTTAAATTGTTTTGAAAAACATTATTAAGGTCTCCTTATTCATTTTATCTTTTATGACGTTGCTTGATTTTATCGGATGCATCTCCTATAAAAAGACCCCAAGAAAAGACCTGGTAATAGCGAGTTATGTTAAGCCTCTCGATGTGATCATAGTGCCTGGCATACCTTTTAAAAACAACAAATGGGATTCCATTATGAAGGCACGCGTAATATGGTCGTACATCCTTTACAAAAATGGTTATGCTAAAAATATTATCTATTCCGGCAGCTCTGTTTACAGCCCCTATTTTGAAGGGATGATCATGGCGCTATATGCCGAGCAATTAGGCATCCCAAAGTCTCATATATTTTACGAAACAAAAGCACGGCACAGCACCGAGAATGTATATTTCTCGTACCTGCTGGCGAGGGAACGTGGCTTCAGATCTATAGGCCTGGCCACAGACCCCTTTCAATCAGCCTTGCTAAAGAGCTTTACCCGCAAGCGCTTTGAAACACACATTTATCATCTTCCTTTCGTTACTGATTCACTAAAGAAGTATAATTACCTAGCTCCTGTAATAGACCCTACCTCGGCCAAAGCAGCTGCTGATTTTATTTCCATTACAGACAACGAATCGTTCTGGCAACGCGTCAGAGGTACGCTGGGCAAGAATATCGACTGGAGCTGCTACCCGCATCACCGGCTTGGGAAATTATGATCTTAGCTTCCGTGGCCACTGTTGCCCTATTGGGATATTCTATAGCGTTCACGGCATAACTTTTGTACATTTCAGAGAAACATGCAATATGGAAAAGCAAGATAAAAAAGAACAGTATCCCGGCTACCCTCACTATCCCGCCAGTGAAGACATAACACAACACGGAAACAACAATGGTTCCGGGCCGTTAGCTGAAGATATTATATCAAGGGTAAACGAAGTCGACCAACTCAACAACACAGATGCAGATACCCGTTTCGTATCAGGCACAGATGCTGATGTGACCAACGAAGACCTAAGAATACTTGATGCAGCCGAACAAAATATGGACACTACCGATAGCGTAAACCTGCAACACGCTTCGCTTGACAGTGTAGACGAAGACGGTGATCCGCTCAACGAAGAAAGCAGCCTTAATGAAGATATGACTGGTGAAGACCTGGACATACCTGGCAGCGGTGATGATGATGCTGACGAACGGATAGGTGAGGAAGACGAAGAAAATAATTACTATAGCCTTGGCGGCGACCTCCACGAGTCGCAGGAAGAAAATAAAGGCGAGTAGCCTTATTTGGCAATAGCCTTATGCAATGCTGATAGCTTTTTGTGATACACTATGTATATACACAGAGCTATCAGCATTAGTGAGGCCCCGCCAGCACAAAACGCGCTCCAGCCGTTTACACTCCACAGCCACAAGCCCATAGCCGACCCAAGCGCAGTACCGGTAAAAGACGCGGTCATGTAAATAGTATTGAGCCTGTTCCGCGCCGAAGGGATGAGCGCGTACACTCTTGTTTGGTTGGATATATGCACGGCCTGCAAGCCAAAATCCAGTATTATTATCCCTGCTATAATTCCCACAAGCGAATTACTGAACAGGTAGAATATGATAAATGATACCAGTATCATAGTTATGCCCACAAGTATCATGTCCCGCGGGTTACCTTTATCCCCTAGCCTGCCTGCCAGTGGCGCAGCTAGTGCGCCCGCTGCTCCTGCCAGCCCAAATAAACCTATCTGGCCGCTGTTAAAATGAAAAGGCGCGCCAGAAAGGTACAATACCATAGTAGCCCAAAAGGCGCCAAACGTACCAAAAGCAAGTGCATTGATCATACAGGCTTCCTGCAATACTGGTTGTGGCAGCAATGACCCCAAAGACCGCATCAGTTCACCATAGTTACCCTTAAAATCAGGCTTGCTCTTCGGGAACCGCACAGCCATTATTATAAACATCAGCCCGCATATCACCGCCGCTATCCAGTACATAGCCCGCCAGCCATATTGTACCCCTATAAGCCCCGCCACAGTTCGCGACAGCAATATACCCAGCAACAAGCCACTCATAATAGTACCTATTACCTTACCCCTGTTCTCAGATGTGGTAAAGTGCGCTGCCAGCGGCAATATAAGCTGGGGTATTATAGTGGTAAACCCAATAAAAAAGCTCATCACTTCCAGCACAACAAACGATGGCGATAATGCCGCCCCGATCAAAAACAGTACAATAAAAGCATTGACAACCAATATCTGCTTCTTACGTTCCACCAGGTCGCCCAGCGGCACCAGGAACAGCAGCCCGGTAGCATAACCTGCCTGGGTAATGTAGTTGAGCTTTCCTGCTATATGGGTGTCTATTTTAAAATCGCGGGCTATCAGTATTACAAGCGGCTGGCAGTAGTATAAATTAGCCACGATAAGCCCTGTACAAAACGCCATGATGGCAATATCCGTTTTTTTCAAAACCATGTGCAAAAGTAACTGGTGAGCGCTCACATTACTTTATATCAGCGGGAAATTCAGGATTTTTAACGTTCGGAACTCTAGGGTATTTTCTATGGCCGGGTCTTTGCAGCAAGCTTACTATGCTTATGCCCATATACAAAGTAAAGTATAAGCCCCACCACCAGCCATATCAAAAATCGCTCCCAGTTCGTCGTCCCCGATTCTGAAAGCAGGTAGGTGCAACACAGAAAGCCAAGTACCGGTATCAGCGAATAGTTTTTAATGAACGACAATATAGTAGTCACTACAAATGTGATTCCAAATAGATAGAAAGGCACTCTTGTGCGTATCAGATCCCATGTTACCGGGCCTTTAGCATCCGCAAAGCTCAGGTAACCCATTAAGCCGCCTTTGTAATAAACCTGGAATAACACTATAGACAGGATAAACATAGCTGGTACTATCCATTTGCCATTTACGTAAGGCGTCTTAAACTTGCTTTGTAACCTGTTTGGGTCGTTTTGCAACTTCAGTATACCACCGCACACAAGCACAAAGGCAAACAATGTACCCACACTCGTCAGGTCTACCACCACGCTAAGGTTCAGGAACAGTGCAGGTATACCCACTATCAGCCCGGTAAGTATGGTGGAGAATGATGGTGTTTTGTACTTAGGGTGCAGCTTTGCAAATATTGGCGGCAGCAGCCCGTCCCGGCTCATGCTCATCCATATACGTGGCTGCCCCAGCTGGAACACCAGCAACACACTGGCAGTAGCTATTACTGCACTGATAGATATAATGCCCGCTATCCAGTTAGCCCATTTGCTGTTCATGGTGCTGAATACATAAGCCAGTGGGTCGCCCACATTCAGGTTCTTATAGCTGGTCATGCCCGTTAGCACAAGTGCCACCAGTATATATACCACCGTGCAGATGATCAGCGAGTTAAACATGGCTTTGGGTAGATCGCGTTGCGGGTTCCTACACTCTTCAGCTGTCGTAGATATAGCGTCAAACCCTATGTAGGAGAAAAACACGGCCGATGTCCCCGTCAGCACGCCACCTATTCCATTGGGGAGGAAGGGCGTCCAGTTGCTAGTATTTACATAAAAGCACCCCGCTATCATTACCAGCAGTATGATCGCCATTTTAAGCATCACCATGATGTTGGTACTACGCCGCGATTCCTTAATGCCTATATAAATGACCCATGTAATAACGACCGTAATAAGAAAAGCCGGCAGGTTGCAGATAAACCTGAAGTTGCCAAATACCGGTGCATTAGCCCACGCCAGCTTTGCCGCATTGGTTAGCCCATCCTTTGCCGTCCAGTAGTCGGTCGCCAGGTACGCCGGTATATGGGCATGGAAATTCCCTATTTGTATGCTATTGACCAGCGATGTAAAATAATCGCTCCACGATATGGCCACGGCTATATTACCTATAGCATATTCCATCAGCAGGTCCCATCCTATTATCCATGCAATCAATTCCCCAAAAGCTACATAGCTATACGTATAGGCGCTCCCCGATACCGGCACCATACTAGCAAATTCCGCATAGCATATAGCCGAAAACCCACAAGCAACAGATATAAAAAGAAATAATAAAATGATACCCGGCCCGCCATCAAAGCTTGCCTTGCCAATAGTAGAAAAGATACCGGCGCCCACTATGGCTGCTATCCCCATAAAGGTCAGGTCACGCACCGTCAGCACTTTTTGCATACTGCTGCCATGCCCGTCTATAAGCCCCTCGGCTACCTCTTTATTTATATGGTCCAGCGTCTTCTTTCGGAAAAGGTCTTGCTTCATTATGTCCTCAAATGTAATATTCCCAATGCATTTTTATAGGGGTAGTGTCTTTCAAAACCAAAATCGAAAAATATCGGTATAGTTCTTCCCTCTTTGATAATTCCTTAACAGTTGTTATCGCTGATTTCCTTACCTTTGCGCCTCAAAATAGGTTCTTTTCTATATAATATATGATTAGCCGAAGGAATATCCGGGTAAAAGTGATGCAAACCCTCTATACACTTGCATCGCTGGAACATGGGCCGCAGGGAAATAAAGAAGCTGCAACAAGGATACTGGATGACAAACTGGACCATGTACTCGACACTTTTACTGTTTCTGTTCTATATACATTGCGCATAGCTCAGTATGCCGAAACGGATGCCTCGCACAGGTCATCAAAATACCTGCAAACGGCTGAAGATGTAAACGTGAATACCCACATCGCCGCCAATAGTTTTGTACAGAAAATGATGGCGAATGCCTCATTTAAAGAAAAGATCAAAAAAGAGAAACTGGAACGCTTTGTGGATGAGGAATGGGTGAAAAAGATATTCCTTCTTTTGGCTAAAAGCGAAGAGTATGCCAAATATATAACCGCTAAAACCCACACTCCGGCAGAAGAAAAGGAGATCATCCAGTACATCTGGGAAAAGCAGATGCTCGAAAATGAAGGACTGGTAAGCCACTTTACCGATGAGCTGCCGGGTTGGGAAGACGATGCAGAACTGATCACTATGCTCATGCAGAACTTCTTCAAAGGCACATCTAAGGTGAACTTTCTCAATCTACTATCGGGCGAGAAGAAGGAATACGCTCACGATCTGTTGCAGGCAGTAATAGATAAAGACGCCTACTGCATGGAGCTTATAGAGCCTAAACTCAACAACTGGGACAAAGAGCGCGTAGCGCTTATAGACCTTTTGCTGTTGCGTATGGGTGTATGCGAGTTTATATACTTCCCTACCATTCCCACGAAGGTGACCATCAACGAATATATAGACATAGCCAAGCAATATAGCACGCCGCAAAGCGGCCAGTTTGTAAACGGGGTGTTGGATAATATTCTAAAAGACCTGGTAAAAGAAAATAAAATAAAGAAGCAGGACCGGGCTTCTTAAAAGAAGATATAGTATGAAACGTCTCTTAGTTCTCTCATTTCTTGCATTTGCAGCCTGCAACAACGGCAATAATATGGGCAATGCCGGCAAAGACAAGCTGCCGGTAAGCCTTGTAAATAACCCCAGGACCGCCGACGGTATGAATAACGAGGCCGCGGCCCTGAAGCCTACTATGGATTTTAAAGACACGCTGCATAATTTCGGCCCCATGCACGAAGATGAGAAGGTGGAGTACGAATTTGCCTTTACCAACAATGGCAAAGGGCCGCTTATCATTAGCTCTGCTTACGGATCATGCGGCTGCACAGTGCCTGATTACCCGCACGATGCCATTGCCCCGGGTAAAAGTGGCATAATGAAAGTCACCTTTAACTCCGCCGGCAAATCAGGCCACCAGGAAAAATCCGTAACCATTCATACCAATACAATACGTAGCCTGCATATGCTCTATATAAAAGCCGATGTGGACGCAAAGAAATAGCAACAAAACAGCAAATAATTTTTCATCATAACAATTAAATAAAATGCACTTCACTTTAGCAACAGTATTATTACAAGCGGCAGCAGGCCCTGCTGGTGGCGGAATGACGCCTATCTTCCTGATGGTAGGCATGTTTGTGGTCATGTATTTCTTCATGATACGCCCTCAGGCAAAAAAAGCAAAAGAGCAAAAGAAATTTGCCGACAGTATGAACGTTGGTGAGCAGGTGGTAACTACAGCAGGCATTCACGGCCGCATCAATAAATCAAACGACGACGGCACGCTGCAAATAGAAATAAGCCGCAGCACATTCATGACCATAGAGCGCTCAGCAGTATCTATGGAAATGACCGCCGCTTACCGCAAAAAAGCAGATGCAGCAGCAGGTGTTACTACAACTACTGCTACAGTAGCAAAATAAATTCCATCTTATGCTGAAAGTAGGCGTTACCGGGGGCATTGGTTCGGGTAAGTCAGTAGTATGCCAGGTGTTCAACACACTTGGCATACCTGTATTTAATGCAGACGATACAGCCCGCTACCTTATGGAAAATGACGCAGAACTGAAGCAGGCTATCTGCAACCTCCTTGGCGATGACGTATATACAAACAACAAGCTAAACAGGGCAAAGGTATCTGCCAAAGTATTCAGCGACCGGGAGAAACTCCTACAGCTAAACGCCCTCGTCCACCCCGTTACCATCAGCTATTCCAATAACTGGTTCCAGTCGCAGGATGCAGCTTATGTAATAAAAGAAGCCGCCATACTCTTTGAAAGCGGCAGCTATAAAGATATGGATGTAACCATAGGCGTGTTTGCCCCCAAAGAGTTGCGCATAGCGCGCGTCATACAGCGCAGCAAGCTCACCCGCGACCAGGTACTAGCCGTCATGGGCCGCCAGATGGACGAAAGCGAAAAAATGAAACGCTGCGATCACGTCATCATCAACGACGATGTGACAGCGGTACTCCCACAGGTGTTGGAATTACATGAAATGCTGTTGAAGATGGCATCAGTGCCTTCCGTAATATAGGACTACATCTTCTTAACCGCCGGTATCGCCCCGCTACCCTTTCTGTTCAGAAGGTCACCGAGGCTGATGAAGAACCCGAAAACCATAATAACAACCCCTATCCACAATACATTGATGTATGGGAACACCAGCGCTTTCAGCACTATAAAGTCATCCTTAGGGTCGGTCTGCTTCACCATAATTTCAGCAGTTACGGAATCTTTAGATTTCACATTCAGGTTGGCAAACCGCACCTTCACACCCATCTGCTGCAGGGTGTCTTCCATAAAGTTGATGTACTGCTTGTCGTGCAGTATGTAGAGCGGGTTTAAGTCCTGCACTGGCCCGTTTACATCATATACTTTCAGGTTAGCCTTTACAGCCAGGTCATTTTCAGCCGGCACATAGCGCTTATCACTTATATCCTTACTAAAGCCGTTAAAGATCATAAAACCATTGTTCAGGTATATAGTATCTCCCGGCTTGCTTACCAGGTGGCTTTTATAAGTGCTCGTGTCCGACTTTGTTTTGTCCGTAGCGCCATTGATGTAGGTAAACACATCATGGTCCCAGTAGTGCTTGGTCGATGGATTAGCACTAAGCCCTTCCTGCCCTTTCGGATTAATAAAGGCATCAGGGTATAGCATGAATTGCTCCTGCAGCTTATGTGTAGCAGAATCCCTCTTCTCAAAATTCACTTTGTAATATATGCGCCTGTCTTTTCCGGCTACATCGCTGTCGCCCACATAGGTAGCCAGGTATTCGCCCATAGCCACGGGCATACCCAGGAACAGTATTTCGTTCTCCCTGCTTTCCTTAGCATTTTCCTGTGCCGTACTTTTGCCGAAGTTAAAGGGCTCCCCTGTAGTACTAAAGGAGATCACATGCTTGTTGTAAGATGAAAGCAATATGCCTAGCAGCACGGTTGCAAACCCTATGTGCGCCACAGACGGCCCCAGCTTTTTAAACCGTACTTTCTGAATGACTATTCCATAATAGATATTAGCAACAATACCATAGCAGGCAGCAAAGAGCATGATATCATACTGCACAGTAGTTATATGCTGTCCCCAGCCTATGAATGCAGCCATCACACCAGCTATTATTGCAGTAATACCCAGCCGCTTGCCCAGTGTCTTTGCCTCCGTATGCTTGAACTTCATATACAGCACAGTAGCCGATAACATCCCTACCACCACGGCTACCCACACCTGTATATTGTTGTAGTGTGCCATTATATCAGTGGGCGGGGCAAAGTCTTTACCCGATATCCACTTAGCCAGTGGCGACCATACCGGGATGGAAGTAGTCACCGCTATCTGTATAGACGACAGGAACAATATCACTGACCCGATGAACATCCAGAATTCACGTGAGAACGTTTCTTCCTCCGTCTTTATACGTGGTATGCCTCGCCACCTGCGCACAAGCATAGCTATAGAGAGCAATAGCAAAATGCATATAACTACTATCAGATGATAGGTAAGCGCCTTGCCATCACCCGTAAACGCATGTACCGATGTCTTGCCCAGTATGCCTGTGCGGGTAAGGAATGTAGAGTACCATACCAGCAGGTGGCTGAGCACCAGCAATATTATGGTCATAGTTAGCGCCCTGCCTGTGCTCCTGTATATTAGCAGCGTGTGCAGCCCGGCTATCAATACCAGCCATGGCACCAGCGACGCATTCTCCACAGGGTCCCATGCCCAGTAGCCACCAAAGTTGAGCGACTCATAAGCCCATGCTCCACCCATCATTATACCCGTACCCAGCACAGCGCCATTAAATAACGACCAGGCAATAGTAGGCTTTACAAAAGTGGTGTATTCGCCCTTCCACAGCGCAGCAATACAGTATGCAAAGGGTATCAATGTAGTGGCAAAACCCAGGAACAGCACTGGTGGATGTATCACCATCCAGTAGTTTTGAAGCAAAACGTTCAACCCGCTACCGTCTTTTACAAAGTCCATGTAATTAGGCATGGCGAATATTGGCGCGCCCTGCATACTATTGCGCAGCAATATAAATGGCGTACTACCCACCTTTATATCAGGTCCCAGGTAAAAGCCCAGTATCATAGTACCCAGGAAAACCTGCACCATGGCGATGATGGCCATAGTCCGCGTCTCCAGGCCCTTTGCCGTATTCATCACTATAAGGCCCAGCACACAATGCCAGAAGGTCCACAGCATAAAGCTCCCTTCCTGCCCTTCCCAGAAACACGATAAAAGATACTTAGGTGGCAATGACAGAGACGAGTGTTCCCACGCATAGTGGTATTCAAAGAGATGATGCTCTATAATATAAAAAAGTGCAATAAATATACTTACGACGGACGCAGTATGAAGTATAAAACCACCTCGCCCCAGCAACCACCACGAGCGGCTTTTGAAAGGATCAGTTTGCTCAGTACGTGCAGCACAGTAATAACTAAAAGCGCTAAAAAGCGACGCAACAAACGACGTAATTATAAAAAAATGGCCCAGTTGCCCGGGCACTAAATGCTCTCCTATGAACTGTGTATTCATTAAGTTAAAAGTCAAAAGTCAAAACCAAAAGCAGGTGCGGAAGAATAAGCCAGCCCAAAATTCCTAATTACAAATTCCCAATTCTATAAAAACCTAACTGCTGCTGCCCACAGCCACCATATCCTTCTTGTATTTCGACGGGCACTTCATCTGTATCCGGGAGCAATGAAAAGTACTGCCATCCTGGAAACCCATCATCACTATCTGCTCAGATTTTTCTATATCACGGGGCTTTTCACCATTAAATATTACCTTATTCAGATTGCCTGCCTTGTCTTTCGCGTAAAAAATAAAGTGGTTGGGGTCTTTTTTAGGGTCGTATTCCATCTCTTTATCTTTTTGCAACATCCCTATCACATAATAGGTTTTGCCCGGCTGCTTTGATGCTGATGAAAACGTCTCGTAAGTACTGAAATCTGCAAACACACTAATGATAACAGAAAGGCTAATGACAACTAATAAAAGCAGTACTATGTGCGTCTTTTTCATAAAGATTTGTAAGTCAAATTACAAATGAGATACCCGATGTTTCGTAATACTGCAAAGTTAAGATAAATTGGACGGTTTGCAGTTATTTTTGAAGACAAGAGGATGGAAAGGGAAATATACCCGAAGATTCCGGAACAAGTCTAATTATACTTCCTCAAGTTCCTTTCCCATAGCCATATTCTTAATTTCCTCCCAACTGTACGATTTACCTATTCCTGCCAAATAGGCTTCACGTTCGGCCTTTATTAATTCTCTTTTGGCGTCCTCAATCTTTTCCCCATCTTCGTCAAACTGCTCTGTAGCATTCATATCTTTGATTTAGTCAAACTTACATAAACGGGCTATATTTTATTCCGAATTAATGAAAAACACCAATTTTCTTTGAATTTCCGAAGAACACCACTATATTTGCAGTCCGAAAAAAAAATTTTTATTGTTTAACGCAAAATAATTTCTATTATTTATGTCAGTTAAGATTCGTCTTCAGAGACATGGGTCGAAAAAGCGCCCATTCTACTTCATCGTCGTGGCAAACACAACCGCTCCCCGCGATGGTAAATTCATTGAGAAATTAGGAACCTACAACCCACTGACTGTGCCGGCAACTGTCCGCATCAGCCGTGAGCGTTCACTCCATTGGCTCGACAAAGGCGCACAGCCTACTAACACCTGCCGCAGGATATTATCCTTCAAGGGCGTGTTATTCCTGAAGCACCTGATGCGTGGTGTAACCCTCGGCCTGTTCGATGAAACAACAGCCATGGAGAAATTCGAAAAATGGAATGGTGAGCACGAAGAACTCGTAGCACGCCGTGAGGAAACGCACCGTAAGCACAAAAGCGACAAACGCCACGAAACAATGAAAGAGTCAGTGCGTAAAATAGAAGAAAAGAACCAGGTACGTGCTGCTCAAATAGCAGAAGCACAAGCTGAAGTAGATGCAGAAGGCGCTGAAACAACAGAAAGCACTGAAGCTCCACAGGAAGCATAATTAATTAAAGATGCCATTATACGAACCGCCTCATACCTGAGGCGGTTTTTTTTATGCAATCCCGCCACCACAGATACAAACCACGTAGGGGCAATCCCTTGCGGTTGCCCTGCTCCATTCGGGTAAGACGATAAGAAACCACGTCAGCACACCTTTTTCAGGTGTCAGACGTGGTTTCGTTAAGTATCTGATAGACTAGGATACACCTAACTCTACCACAGATTTGACAACTTTCAAAAAGTTGTCAAATCTCAATAAACAAAAAAGGATGCCAAGCGGCATCCTAAAAAAAATAAGTGTCATTAAACAATTAAGCAATTAAACAAGCATCGTCACCGGGTTCTCCAAATGCGATTTCAACGTCTGCAGGAACTTAGACCCCACAGCGCCATCTACCGAACGGTGATCGCAGCTTAGCGTTATCTTCATCAGCTGGCGTATCACTATCTGTCCATTCTCAGCAACCGGTGTTGGCGCTATTCGGCCCACAGCCAGTATGCAACTATCCGGAGGATTAATGATAGCAGTAAACTCATCGATATCCATCATCCCCAAGTTAGATATGGTAAACGTATTACCGGTAAACTCCTGCGGCTGTATCTTCTTGGTACGCGCCTTATCTATCAATACACCTGCTTCCTGTGCTATCTGAGAAAGCGATTTCTGGTCGGCAAACTTTATCACCGGCACTATCAGCCCTTCTTCTACAGCCACAGCAGTACCTATATGTATATGATGGTTCTGACGAATAAAATCTCCCATCCACGAGCTGTTCACTGCCGGGTGCCTGCGCAGCGCCATAGCGCACGCTTTGATCACCAGGTCGTTGAACGACACTTTTACAGGAGAAACCTCATTGATAGCCTTCCGCGCTTCTATAGCCTTGTCCATAGTAATGGTCATGGTCAGGTAGAAGTGTGGAGCACTAAACTTGCTTTCACTAAGTTTTTGTGCTATTATCTTGCGCATCTGAGAAAGCGGCACATCAGTATGCCCCTCCTGCCCTGCCGGCTGAAATTGTATCATTGGTGCAGCAGCTTTCTGCGGTTGTGCAGGTGCGGCAGCAGCCGGGGTATAGCTATCTACATCACGCTTTATAATACGGCCATTATCGCCGCTACCTTTTATGGCCTGTATATCCACACCTTTTTCATCAGCAATTTTCTTAGCCAGCGGAGATGCTTTTATACGATCGTCAGTACCTGCCGGCGCAGCTGCTTGTTGTGGCTGAGCTGCCGGAGCCGCAGCTGGTTGGGGCTGTGGAGCAGGTGCAGCCTGTGGCTGTGTAGCCGCCGGTTGTGGTGCAGGTGCAGGTGCAGCAGCAGGCTGGGCCGGTGCAGCTGGTTGTGCAGGAGCTGCGGCAGCAGGAGCGTTTCCACCTTCTGCATCAAGTATCGGCTTGTAGTCTTCACCCGGTTTTCCTACTATGGCCATAATGCCGTTCACAGGCACGCCCTTACCTTTTTCCACACCTATGTATAGCAGCGTACCATCTACATAAGGCATCACTTCCATGGTAGCCTTATCGGTCTCTACTTCTGCTATCACATCATCCGATTTTACGGTGTCACCTACTTTCTTGTGCCATTCAGCTATCACCCCTTCCTTCATCGTATCACTCAGCAAAGGCATGCGTATTGCTTCAGCCATATATTGTTCTATATTTTAGATGTCAAAAGTAATGTTAATAGGGTGAAAAGGCAAAAGGTTAATTGATTAATAAGTTAAAAGGTTAGAAAGTTAATAAAGCAAAGGTTGATTAGTTGACAATTTTTAGAATGAGACGTCTCTTCAAAAGGCAATAAGCTACTATTCTTGTAACCTTTTGACCCCTTTAACCAATTAACTTTTTAACTTAGTATTCTATCTGCATACCCAGTACGTCCTTCAGTTTCCCAAGGCTTGGGTTTTTAGAAGCCATTACATCAAATATCTCGCTCTTGCTCAGCACCACATTATTCTGCGCTGCTTTAACCGCCTCATCTTCCTGTATCTCCGTAGTTATGCGCACCACCATCTGCGTCTCGCTGCTGCAAAAATCTATCAGCACGTTGCGCTGCTCCTTAGCATACATTTCGGTAAGCTGGCTCGGGCAGATAATGTTTATCTGGTCGGGCGGCAACACCTCCATGCGCATCATACTGAACTGCGCATAGATCGCAGCCTTATCGGCCGCCTGTAGTTGCTTTTTATACGTTTCAAAAAGCCCCTCCGCCATTTCCAGCGTCAGCACTTTTTCTACCTTCTCTTTATTTGAAGCAGCCTTTATAATGTCATCGTCAATAGAGGATAAACCCTTGCTAAGCCGCCTGCCATTACCCGCAAGTGCCACTGCAGGCCGTGGTTTTTCTTCAACTATTGGTGCTGAAGCTACAACCTCCTTTTCCTTAACTACAGGTTGCGGTTCAGGTTCTTCTACAACACTAATAACCGGATCAACATGCTCATAATCAGCAACTTGCTCATTATTAATTAAAGTCTTTTTCTCTGGGGCAACAACCGTTTCAACCGCATTTTCTACACTACTAGAGTTTTTTTTTACACCTTCAGCATCCGGGCTGCCTATGGAAACCTCAGCGCCACTCACCGCCTGCATCAGAAAACACAGCCGTATCATGCACAGCTCCACATGCAGGCGCTTATTGGTAGCATTCTTATATTGCAGCTCACAATCAGTGATCACATTAAGCGCAGACAATATAAACGATGGCGGCGACTGGTTTGCCTTTTCAAAGTAGGCCGACTTCAGGTCGCCCGGCACATCCAGCAGCATTACCATCCGCTGGTCTTTACACAGCAGCAGGTTACGGAAATGCTCGGCAAGCCCGTTAATGATCACATCTCCCTCAAACCCTTTTTCCAGCGCCTGGTCTAGTTGCAGTAGCGTGCCAGCCACATCCTGGCTCAGCATGCTATCCGTAAGGCGGAAGTAAAAGTCTGCATCCAGCAGGTTCAGGTGCTCCATGGTATTGCTATACGTAAGCATACCATTGGTAAAGCTGGCAATACGGTCCAGCATAGACAGCGCATCGCGCATACAGCCTTCACTCTTCTGGGCTATAACGTGCAGCGATGCCTCCTGCGCCACCATGCCCTCCTTGGCTGCTATGCCCTGCAGGTGCGCCACAATATCGTGGGTAGTAATTCTTCTGAATTCAAATATCTGGCAGCGGCTCTGTATAGTAGGCAGCACTTTATGTTTCTCAGTAGTAGCCAATATAAAGATGGCGTATGGCGGCGGCTCTTCCAGCAGCTTCAGAAAGGCATTAAATGCCGAAGCCGTGAGCATGTGCACCTCATCAATGATATATACCTTGTACCTGCCCTGCTGGGGAGCAAACCGTACCTGGTTGATTAGTTCACGTATATCATCTACCGAGTTATTGCTGGCAGCATCCAGCTCAAAAACATTAAAAGAAGCATTATTCTGAAAAGCAACACATGTAGGGCATATGCCGCAGGCCTCCATATCGGCCGTAGGGGTTTCACAGTTTATGGTCTTTGCCAGTATACGCGCACAGGTGGTCTTCCCTACCCCGCGCGGCCCACAAAATAGGAACGCGTGCGCCAGGTGCTGGTTCTTTATGGCATTCTTCAGCGTGGTAGTAATATGCTCCTGTCCTACTACAGTATCAAACGTCTGCGGGCGGTACTTTCGTGCCGAAACTATATAATTGTCGCTCATCTCTTTCTCCTGTAGTCAAATGTAAATACTAATAGGAAAAAAGAAAAAAGAAGTTTTTTAAGTGTGGATTAATTGTGGCAAAATAACGTTCAAAGCCAGGCTATTCTTTTTTTATGTATTGTTCTCTATAATGCGTCTATCTGTGCTTTAAATGCTGACGGAGGCATTTTTGTGAGAATCACATTGTAGTTACTGCCGGTAGTAGGCGTAGCCCCTAATAGCCCCGCATAAAAATTACCATTAATAATTGCAACAACAGCAAAATGAACAGGAATATTAGGAACATGATCTTCCTCCCCCATACCTTTTACCATCAACATTGGCCATACCCCTTTGTAATTATCATAAAGGGTAAATGCAGATATTGTATCAGTCAATGCGACTCCCGGCGCACTACAGGTGAGCGTAAATGTTTGCCAGTTTGGACTACTCATAAAATGGTCTGCGTTACAGAATTCCAAGGTGTTACTGATAATTGTTGTTGTATCTCCATTATAGACTACAGTACCGCCTAAAGAATCTGTGCTTGGGGCCCATGTTACTGTATTTGATGTCGGGTCTTGCTGGCCGGTAAATAATTGCATGCCCGTTTGCGCAGGGCCATTTTGTGGCATATTTACCTGGTATTTGCTGGTTCCCGCCATTGACAATTTCTGTCCATTTTGAGTAGCGCTCATATAAGATTCCCCTCCAGAGATAAGAGGCTCGGTTGTGCTAACGGGTAAAACACCAGAAAACAACATATCTGACTCTTTAAGGTATTCTTTTACTTCCAGTTGCACATTACCGGTAACTATAGTTCCTGCACTATTCTTAAAAGCATTTGCAGGAACAACATAGCGCGATCCACTATTCCCCATAAAAGTCCCTCCGGTACCAGCGTCAATTGTTACTATTTTCGATTTCACTGCAAGATCCGCAAAGGCGGACTGAATAGATGTGTAAGTGCCTGATGCTTGCGCAGCTACTTTAGGATTTGCATTGTAATTTTTACTACAGCTACAAATAATTGTGAATAACGGTATAACCGCGCATAGTTTTTGAAAGGCCATTAGGTTTAGGTTTAATGAATGTGAAAGATCCGATTCACTTCAAAAAGCAAATAGCATGCCAAATATTTATTAAACCGCTAATTGTAATAATTAAGATAACCGCTTCATCCCGTCCACAAAATACATCCGCATCTTCCCTTTGTGTTTCGCATCCAGTTCTCCCCGGTCTATAAACACGAAATCGTTCTTCACCAGGTCGTAGGTAGTTTGGGAGATATTGATCCTTCCGGGGTCGCTGTATTGCTCCATGCGCGCAGCCACGTTCACGGTATCGCCCCATATATCGTAGGCAAATTTCTTTACCCCCACAATACCCGCCACTACCGTACCTGAGTTAACGCCTATCCGCACCCCAAACGTTTTATCGCCCAGCTGCTGCTTGCGTGCTATCATAAAATCGCGTATTTCCAGGCCAGCTTTCAGTATCTCCCTGGCATGTGCGGCATTGGCATTCGGCAGGCCCGATACCGCCAGGTAAGCATCGCCCACCGTCTTTATCTTCTCAATATCATACTTGCCTATTATCCCGTCAAACGCTTTAAAGCAGGTATGCAGCTCCGCCACCAGCTCCTGCGGCGTATAGTGCTCCGCCGCCTCAGTAAAATTCACAAAATCAGTAAACAGCACCGTCACATGGTCAAACAGCTTTGCCTGCACCACACCAGCCGTTTTCAGCTCTTTGGCCACCTCTTCCGGCAGTATGTTCAGCAGCAGGTTTTCAGATACCTGCTTTTCTTTCTTCACCGCATTGTGCGCCTTGCTGATGGCTACATTTGCCCGCTTCTGCTGGGAGTACCCCCTGTATATAAAAAACGAAACAAGCAGCACTATAACGAACGCCGCATACCCCGTATAAGTATACACCCGCTGCTGCTGCATCTTCAGCCCATAAGTCCCTGCCTGCTTCACGCTGTCTGCTATCTGCTTCCGCTCGTAGCCCGACTGCAGGTCTATCCGCGTCAGCTCATTGGCCTTGCTGATATTATACACACTGTCCCGTATACCTATAAACCGTTCAAAAGCATCCAGCGCCAGCCCCGGCTGCTTCATTTGCTTGTAAGTATTGCTCAGCGCCTCCCACGCATCTTTCTCATCCACCAGCGACCCCGTTTTCACGCATATAGCTATAGCCTTTTGCAAATACCCCACTGCCTCTTTATACTTTTTTTGAGCCGTATATATTTTACCCAGTGTAGTATAGATAGCCGGCAGCAGGTCGTTGTAATTATTCTCCTCCGCAGGTTGTAGTGCGCGTTGAGAGTAGGTTATCGCTTTATCTACTTCACCGTTTTGCAGGTATACTCCACCCAGTTGATTAAGTATAATTGCTTCGCCTTTTGTATCGTTAATCTCTTTAGATATATCGAGCGCTTTGTTGTAATAGGCAATTGCCTGAACAGCGTCTTTTTTATATTGATAAGTTTTTCCAATAGAAGTTAACGCCCAGATCGCTCCTAACTTATTTTTAATCTTTTCATTTAACATCAATGCGTGATTATAGTTTTCTAATGCCTTATCATATTCCGACATGGTAAAGTAAATATCTCCTATGGTAATAAGCAACGCGACCATTTGCTGCTCGTACATATCTCGATTTTCTTTTGAATCTCTTATAAGTTTATCTAATAATTTTAAAGAGCTATCATAACTCGCCAAAGCTCTTGGGTTGTCACCCAGGGTTGTATATATTGTACCCATGTTCCCTAATATGCCAATTTCAATATCAATTCCAGCATTTAGGAGTAAAGCTTTCTTATAATAATCCAATGAAATGCTGTGTTGCGATAGATTTCGATAAACACCGCCAATACTCGTAAGCGATAAAGCGCAATCTATACTATCCTTAGATGCACTAGCAACGGATAGTGCTTTTTCAAAATAAGTAATCGATAGCAAATATTTCTTAATGCAGAAAAAATATATTTGCCCTAATTTCATATTAGCATCAATTTTCTCTTTCTCCAATTTTATACTAGTAGCAAGCGCCAATGCTTGCTTTGCATAGCTTATTTTATTAGCTGTATCATCGCAATCTGTGGCATCAGATAAAGCAATTAGATTTTTTATTTTATTTAGATTCGGCTTCGCATTCTCAACCAGTTTTTTTAAAGAATCTATTTTATAAGAAGAATATTGGCCATGCGCCACATTTGGTAATAAATATGAGAAAATAAAAGTAATTATTATTAAAGAATTTTTTTTAGATAAATGCATAGTGACGCTTAACATGAAATAACTAAGAAAGTAATTAAAAATAAATATTTATTTATACTTTGCAATAATAAATAATCAAAAGTAGAAGTAAGATAATAGTACTAATAACTTTTAACATTCAATAACAATAAAATATACCCCTTATGTTTAAGCTACCGAAAAAATGGTTGTATACGCTCTTATTTATCATAATACTGGGCTTGTCATACTTCTTTATGTTTAAACACACCTCTCCGGTTGTCTATGCCGTCCCGACAAATGTATCTTTCGGAAGCTTGGGAGTATGTGCAGGATGTGGTATTTGCAATTGCTCTATGACAACTGATAATCCCTATAAGCAACTGGCACTCACCCAGGTCAAATTTACTACGCAGGCCGATGCACCTTCGGTAGTTACCCTTTCTTTCAGCCGGAATGCTGCCATCACCAATCAACCTGGTCTGGCGCAGTATCTTGCCGCAGATGCTACCACTTTCCCGTTCCCCGTGGCATTCCCGCTCAGCAACGATCTATGCGCTGCCTTGCACCTGCCAACTGGTACCGTGGTAACGCCCACAACCCCAAATGTATTGAAGATAGATGGCGACAATGTAACTATTACCATCACCTTCCCCGCTGCCCCACCAAAATATGCCACCCTAAACGTAATGTTTGGCAACCAAAATGTAAATGCCGCATGCGACAATGGCAAACAAGGGATATGCTCCTTCACCAGCGGCCCTAATACGTCTGCCGCAGGCGTCACCGATAATGATATTGCAGTAACCTTTATGAACGACCCTAACAACCCGCAAGGCCTCCTGCTCACCTTTAGCTTTACGGCACTAAGCAGCATGCAGCGCTTACAAGCCCAAATTTTCAAGCCGGCGGTAAACGGACCCATTACCTATACTTTTAGCGCCATGCTCCCACTCACGGACCCTGCATTCGCTGCCTTGGCGCTGCAAGGCCAAAACCCGAATATACAAGCAGGCGCCCAGGGCAAAGCAACCATGGCGGGCGACTTAATAACGATCGCCCTTCCCTACGTTCCACAATAATAAACACACAAAGAACACATAGAAACCACGTCAGCACACCTTTTTCAGGTGTCAGACGTGGTTTCGTTACGTATACGCATTATCCATCCAAATTCTAAAAATTCTTTATTCCGCAAATTCCAGTTCAGACATTATCGGTAATTTTAAAACCCAAACAACATTAACCATTAACCATTAAAAAAAAATGCCCTACAGCGAAAAACTAGCCCACCGCATCCGCGAAGCCCTCGCAGACTTACCCGATGTTGAAGAAAAGAAAATGTTCCGCGGCATAACCTTCATGGTAAACGGCAAGATGTGCATAAGCGTCAGCGGAGACGAAATAATGTGCCGCATTGACCCCGCCGGGCACGATGCCGCCATGGAACAAAACGGTGCCCGCGAAATGCTGCGCGGTGGCAAAGCAATGCGCGGCTTTGTGTACATACCAGAATCTGAACTAAAAACAAAAAAAAACCTCGACAGTTGGATAAACCTGTGCCTCAACTTCAACGCCGCAGCAAAAGCCACAAAAAAGCGGAAATAGATCATATCATTTGATCATCAAAAATGAATATTGCAAAATGGCGGGGTCTTAGCGCCTTTGCGTCTCAGCAGTTAAAATTTCCCTTCCAGCAACATTGCACCGCAGCCCAATGCACAGTGCTCACTTCCATTCACCCATCCTAACTTTCCGTAAAAAATGCCGTCCAAAACCACCCGCTGCTACCAGGTCAAATTATCAACCAATTCCAACACAAACAGAGCATATGAAAAACATGCCGCCTCCTCCCCGGAAAACGCCCCCAAACACAAGCCAGGCAAGGCGTCTCAAATCGAAGCCGTCATTTCGCAACGGAGTTCTGCGCAGCAAACGAAGTGGAGAAATCCCCCGGGTGTCAGCAATCAGCAACATCAAAGAACTGCCGCCCCATTGCGTTTTTACGTAGCAAAATACAGAAACTAAAACACATCATCTTCTCCCCCGAAAAACGACCTCAAACCCAAGCCTGGCAATACTTTCAATTTTACAAATATAAAATATTTATTTTATAGATACAAGTACCCGCAACTCAACCAATCACACCATATATACCTAAAACGACAATGCCCCCAAAATTCAGGAGCATTGTCGTTTTATATCATTATTGTTTTGCTAATATTATCTCCTTCCACCTACAGCGCCACCACGTGCAGGCTGTGCCTGGGCTGGTGCGGCCCGCATAGGGGCTGCCTGCTGTGGTGCTGCCTGCATCTGCCTCATTGGCTGAGGTGCGCTTTGCTGAGGTTGCGCCTGTGGGCGTGCCTGCTCCATCTGCCTTGTTGGCTGCTCCATTTGGCGCACTGGCTGCTGCTGTTGCTGCATAGGTTCGCTTCGGGTAGGCTGCGGCGCATTTTCCTGCCTTGTCTGCGATGGCTGCTGCACCGGCCTGTTCACATCATACTCGTATGGGTTGTTATTATAGCCACGCTGCGGCGCTGCAGGTGTAGCAGTCTGGTTGTAATTAGTGCCTGGTGTTTCCGTCCGCACATTTTTTGGCGCTACATCTTTAAACTGCGTCGGTGTGCTCTGGCCTGTGCTCACAGGTTGTGGGGCCGACCTCACGGGTTGCGGGGCGCTCACCACATTTGGTGGCGTCACCTTCTGGCCACCCATAGTAGCCGCAGGCGCTATGCGCGCCGGGCGATACATCTTTACCACGTTATTACTCGTCCTGGTATTCATGTTGGTCGAGTTAGCCAGGTGATATACCTGTACAGGTTGATGGGTGATCCCTTCGATCTCGTTACTCCGTGGACCCGATACGTAAGTCACATGATTGTTCTCAAACGTATGGTTGATAAAATTTGTATTATGAATAATCTTAGAGTTGCCACGTGGCCCATACCAGTAGTGATAATAGTTGCCTGTATACATGTATTGCGGAGGTATGAATACCCACCAGTCATTAGGGCAGGAGTAGTCTGCGCCAAAGTCAGTATAGTTAGGCCCAAGTGGCGCCCAGCCATAATAGCCTTCGCCACCACGCCAGCTCACCCATGCCGGGCCCCAGTCCTGGCCAGGTATCCACAGCCAGCCATAATAAGGGTCATACGTCCAGCGGCCATAATGGAAACAAGCCCATCCCCACGCATAATCAGAAACCCAGGTATTACCATATTCAGTCATTACCCAGTGCCCGTTAGTATAATAAGGGCGGAAGCTGCCACTCTCGTTCGGCGACCACACATTTCCATACTGTGGGTCCTCTATCCATTGCCCGTAAGGTGCCAGGTTTTCATAAAAGTCATTATACGACACATATTGATCGTATTGTGCATTAGCCTTTTTTGAAGAAAAGCTGCATGCCAGGAAAACACTTAATAACAATACCCATGATACCCGTGTATGTATCCTTATCATAATTTACTGTTTAAGATGTATTTAAGTTATACACTATCAAACCAGTTGCCTGATTTCTATAAGAAAGTGTTAAGCTGTTAATAAGCCGTAAATATAATACTAATAGTTGAAAACTAAGTTATGAACTGTTTATTATACAAATACAAATAGCCGGGCATAACCCAGCTATTTATAAAAGACATCATATATTATCGGTAATGATGATAATGGTGGTGATTGTACGGATGATAATGGGAATAATGATGATAGTGGTGAACAGGATGATACGGATGATGGGCATAACCATAGCGTGGCCCGGCGGGCACTACAATACACGACCCAAATAATACAGTCATCAGTACAAACAGTGCCAGGTTTCTAAGTCCTTTCATGATCTTTATTTTTTTTAGAGCCTTAAAAAAGATAATAGTTTAATTATAAAGCTTTTAGCAGCCGCAAATATAACTATTATTGGTTTTCAGTTTTGAAATTATGAAACATGCATATTACCTTTGTGCAAATAAAATACTTACAATGCCTAGAAAGATAAAACCGACTGGAAAACAAAAATCAATGCTGGCGCTGCATTGCGTAGTATTCGCAATAGTTACAGCAGCAACCTGGATGATGTACGACCCGCACAACGGGCATTGGGCTTATCCGTGGCCGGCATGGACTACAGCAGCATGGGCGTTGGCACTCTTAGGGCATTTCTGTATTGTATTTACCAGTTACGAAGACAAAGGCTTTACCATATACCGCCATCAGCAGGGGTTTGATTCATAAATTATCCGTATATAAAATAATTTGTAGAGCCCCTTTTGATATTTCAAAAGGGGTTTTTTAATGCCATATAATGAAACGCATTGCCAACCTTTATAAGAGTGCCTATAGCGGCTTGTCGCCGGCCACATGGTGGCTGTCTGTAGTCATGCTCATAAACAGGAGCGGCACCATGGTGCTACCTTTCATGACGCTGTACCTCACACAGTCTTTGCATTACAGCATTGGCAAAGCAGGTATAGTAATGGCTATGTTTGGTGCAGGCGCCATTTGTGGTGGCTTCCTCGGCGGCAGGCTTACTGACAAACTGGGATTTTACAACATACAGTTGGGAGCTCTTCTTTGCGGTGGTATCATGTTCTTCGTATTAGGCCAAATGAAAAGCTTCACGTCCATCGCAGGTTGCACATTTGTATTAGCGGTCCTCAACGATTCTTTCCGCCCTGCAAATGCCACCGCCATCGCCCAATACAGCAATGAGCACAACCGTATCCGCTGCTATTCGCTTAACAGGTTAGCTATAAACCTGGGCTGGGCTTTTGGTGGCGCCATCGGTGGCTTCATAGCATCCAAAAACTACCACCTTCTTTTTTGGATAGATGGGCTCACAAACATCAGCGCAGCATTTCTGTTAAGGGCAGTACTTTCTCCATCTAAAAATACCCAGACACCGAAAAAGAAAGAACAAGGCGCTGGCATTAACTCCCGTTCACCTTTCACCGACCGGATATATCTTGTCTTTATATTCCTTACTGTCCTGTATGGCCTCATGTTTTTCCAGGAGTTTTCCATCCTCCCTGTTTACTATAATCAGCAACTGCACCTTAGCCCATTTTTTATTGGCATCACCATGGCGTTAAATGGATTGCTCATCGCTATCTTTGAAATGGCGCTGATATTTAAGCTCGAACAGAAAAATAAGAACATGCAATACATGATCATCGGTTGCCTGTTTACCGGCGCTGCATTTGCAGTGTTTAACCTGCTTCCGGGCCAGCATTCTGTAGCGCTAATATCCGTTGTAATTATTACTATCGGCGAAATGCTTACCATGCCCTTCATGAATTCGTTCTGGATCCGGAGAACGGATGAGCATAACAGGGGGCAATACGCAGGGCTTTATACCGTAGCCTGGTCTATTGCACAAGTAGCAGGCCCGTATGCCGGCTCTCAAATTGCACAGCATTTTGGTTTTACTTTGCTATGGTGGCTAGTTGCCTTTATCAGCATTCTTACTGCATTGGGGTTCAGGTGGCTGCAAATTAAAGGTTCAACAAGAAAGTTTTAGAA
>Ga0206843_10088_pt1 | contig 31871 bp, 29 predicted proteins | sample Alteio_BWOrgCont_21_FD_152869 | JGI IMG/M metagenome (GOLD analysis project Ga0206843, IMG submission 152869) | Enriched cells from forest soil in Barre Woods Harvard Forest LTER site, Petersham, Massachusetts, United States -... | ecosystem: Environmental > Terrestrial > Soil > Temperate forest >...
AAGATTTGGAAAACCAGACCAAACCGGTTCCTTATCTTCACGTCTTTGCTTTTCTTTCCATATTAAAACAGATTTGTGATCATCCTTGCCTAATCACCAAGCAATACAGTGAATTCCAAAAACATAAATCGGGAAAATGGGATTTATTCATCCAACTCTTACAAGAAACGCGCGACAGCGGCCAAAAACTTGTCATCTTTTCGCAATATCTCGATATGCTCGATATGATGGAAGTTTATTTAAAAGACAACCAGATCGGCTATGCGGGCATTCGCGGATCGACCCGCAATCGCAAAGAGCAACTGGATCTTTTTCGCAACGATCCTAAATGTGAAGTTTTTCTTGCGTCTCTTCAAGCTGTCGGCGTCGGTGTAGACCTTGTTTCCGCCTCCGTTGTCATCCATTATGACAGATGGTGGAACCCCGCTCGCGAAAATCAAGCGACCGACCGAGTGCACCGTATTGGTCAAAATCGCGGCGTTCAAGTCTTCAAATTAGTCACCAAGGGAACTATCGAAGAACATATCCATCGCCTGATAGAGAAAAAATTGACTTTGATCGAAGGAGTGATCAGCTTTGATGAGCAGGATCAAATCAAAGGCCTCGATCGTGAAGAGCTTCTTCAGCTCTTATGGCTAATCAACAAAGATATCGAATCCGATATCAATTATTAAAACTGGAAAAAAGAATGATTTGTTTAAATGTTAATAATACTTTAATGTTAAGACCCAATATTTACTTATCTATGGATGATCCATCTCCAGATTTAGAGAACCAGGTTCAAACAGCGTTATCAACTTTAGAAAAAAACCCCATTGGAAAGCGCTTAATTGAGAAAATAGGAAACAGTTTTCACAATATTTATATTAAACAGGGGGAAAAGTTTTCCTGTTATGGAAAAAATGGCGATTGTCAAATCCTTGGGAAAGGCTGTTCCAGCGAGATTACTTTCCCAAGAGAGGATTCTAATTACAAGAAATATTATACAACTCAATTATCGTTAGCATCAAAACCCATCTTTGTGGATTTAGCCCATGAACTGATTCATGCCTATCATAACTCTTCAGGGAAAAATGCAAAAAATTTTTTTAGATGTGAAACATTAGTATGGATAAAAGATGAGGAATACCATACAATTATGGGATTTCCTTCTAAAAAAATGGATCGAACCACTCCAAAAATTACAGAAAATGCCATTTTATCCAGTTTAGGATTACCGGAAAGATTGGGTTATATCAATCCATCTTTCATCACACCGGTATTCTATCAAAGAATGAAGCTAGTGACTAAATTGTATAATCAATTCTGTGTAAAAATGCGCTATGAAGGCCAAGCTAAAAACCCGCCTCCTCCCATTATTAATTGTAATTACAAGGATCTTTTACCTTCTAATCGTGTTATGTTAGTTTACAGTTTGAATAATGAAAACATAGTCGTTTTAAATTATCCAGAGGATGATTTTTCTTTACAAAATTTTATGAAACAAGAATTTAATGGAGATCAATGCCCTATTCCATGGCAACTAAAAAATACTCTTCCACTCTACGCTAATGAACAACTCATCTCAGTGGGACTTTATCGGTTAAGTCTCCTGGAAGCTCACGCCTTGGATACTTCTATGGGAATGAAGGTAGAAGATGTGCACAAAAAAATTCAAAAATTAGAAATTGAATATTTTTTTAAAACAGAGAGCGCAGAGTAAAGAGTAATTATGAATAAATTTGTTAAATTAGCATTGGTGGGGCGGCCCAATGTAGGAAAATCGGCGCTGTTCAATCGGATCTGTAAAAAACGGATTGCGATTGTGGATGAAGCGGAAGGGGTGACTCGCGACCGTCTTTACGCGGATGCTGACTTTTTTAATCAACCGTTTGAAGCCATCGATACCGGCGGAATCAATCCCCAGTCCAAAGTGCCTTTTCAAGAAGAGATCCGCCGCCAAGCCGAGATTGCTATTGAAGAGGCCGATGCCATTGTCATGGTCGTCGATGCAACGGTAGGAATCACAGCTCTTGACGAGTACGTTGCACGCCTCCTCTTACGCACAGGAAAAAATGTTGTCTTGGCCGCAAATAAGATTGACGATCTTTCAAAAATGGATCTCATCTATCCTTTTTATTCATTAGGAATTAGCAACATCGTCGCTGTTTCAGCAACCCAGAATTTTCAGATCGCTGAGCTTTTAGAAGCCGCATTTCAAGAAGTTCAATTCCGCGAAGAGAGTCTTGAAAAAAAGGGGACTATCCGCATCGCAGTCGTTGGCCGTCCTAATGTGGGGAAATCGACAATTGTCAATTATCTTCTCAAGGAAGAGCGCTGTGTGGTCAGCCCGATTGCCGGCACGACCCGGGATAGTATTGATATTGAAGTTCTCCATGGGGATAACCGGTTTATTCTCATCGATACAGCGGGAATCCGTCGCAAGGCAGCTGAGCGCGAAGTGGTCGAGAAATTCGCGGCTGTGCGCACACAGCGGGCATTAGAGCGCGCAGATATCTGTGTGCTCGTTGTCGATGCTGTAAAGGGGATGACGACGCATGAAAAACATATTGCTTTTGACATCGAAGCACAAGGCAAAGGTTGCATTGTGCTGTTCAATAAATGGGATCTTGTCAAAGGGTTTCGCATGGAACATTGCCGCAAAAGTTTTGAGATCGATACCCCATTCTTAACTCATTGCCCATTATTATTCGTTTCTGGAAAAACGGGAAGAAATCTCGATGAATTATTTAAAACATGCCATGAGGTCTACGAGCAACAGAACCGGCGGATCACTACCGGCCAACTCAATAAATTTGTCGAAAAAGCTATCCAAAAATACCATCCGCCCATGTTAGAGGGCAGGCGCTTGCGCATTTATTATTTGGCGCAAGTCGATGTTCAGCCGCCGCGCTTTGTGCTTTTTGTCAATCATCCCAAATTGATGGCAGAAACTTACAAAAAGTATTTGATCCATCAATTCCGCGAAGCTTATGGCTTTTTAGGCGCCCCGATTCAATTCTTTTTAAAAGGCAGAGCTGTCAAAGAAGAAAGGCCAGAGAATTCTACTGCCAAAGAAGAAGAGTTGGAGAGTTTTGATCTTTTTGCCTCTCCAGAAGAAGCTCTTATCGAATAGGATCGTATTTGAAGATTTTCCCTTCTGTTTCAATGGTGCGGTACACCCAAGGATCGCTATTTTCTCGCATCAGTCGATCGCAGCCCATGCAAAAACCCATTACAAAGCCATGCTTTTGCATCGATTGCATCATATAACTTGAGGAGCTAGGCCGAAAGTGGCTTCGGGGGCCATCGACCGGCGAGATCACGTTCTGGTGAAAAAGAATGATCTGTTCTGCAACACGGACGGCAAAGGAACGGCCAGGCTTCGCTTCCTGAGTCAATTGTGAGGACGAACGCCCCAAATCCGCATCTCTGCCCCAAGGGACATGATAACCTGGGATCGCATGGAGAAAGATTGGAGAAAAAGCGAGAAGAATGAATTTAAAACGCATAATTTAACATTAAAACAGGAAAAAGCCTTTCCCGGACCATCATCGGTGTTGCCATCGATTCATAAAGGCGTTCATTGTAGGCTTTGGCTTCAAGTCCGGCCCCATAGATCCCTCCAAAATACCATCCCGCCTCAAAGCTGGTAAAGATGATTCCTGCTGCAAGATTGCCTTGCTCAAAAAAATAGGCCGATGCCGCAATAAATAATCCATTGAGAAAAAAGGCAGTGGCTGCGGATTGTTTTTGCCCAAGGTAAAGATAGCCCGCCCCGGGAAGTAATGCATTGAATCCTTGAGCTTTGCCAATCGACTTTTTATGCATCTGGTAATTGTTCAAAAAGTCTTCAAGATAAGGCCGGGGAGGAGAGGTTGCGGAGATCTCTTCGATAAGCGTAAGATCGCCTCTTGTCAAAGCAGTGGACAGGATCAGTTTTTGTCCTTCTTCAGGATAATATTGGAAGATAAGACGAAGGATTCGATCTGCATCTGTTTCCATTTTTTCCCGATTGTAGGTCTCAAGTAGAATGAGTAATAGATCGTGAAATGCAGGAAAAGCGGGATCGACATAGCGGAGCTGGCTATGGTTGAACGTGTAAATCAGATCTTGCCATTTTTTCCCCATGTAATAACAAAGCAGGATTTCATATTGTGCTTCTAATGCGCGCATTTTCTCTTCTGCCGGCATTAAAAATTCAGCGCGTTTAAACGAGGTGATGGCTTGATAAAGGTCAAGTTGATGGGCAAATCCAAAACCGATCTGCATTTCTTGCCCCCAGCCCTGCGCTTTTTCTTCTTCAGTCAAAGGAGGGAAAGGCGATGGCAAGGCCAACAAATAGTTTTCTTGGACTGCATAGCTGACTGTAGGTTCAATGGTGTTGGGTACGTGCTGGCAGCCGCTAGATAAAATGAGAAAAAAATACAAGGGTAGTAGTGTTTTACGGATAAAAAAACAATTTGCTCGCATGTCAATGAAGGCTTAAACAGGTGTGTGAATGAAAAGCAGTTTAACGCAAAGACGCAAAGAGGCCAAGATGCAAAAAAATTTTTGCGCTTTTGTTTGATTTTGGCTCCGCATATCCATTCTTCAGAACATACAGAATTTCCCTTAAACTCGACTTTAGACATTAGACCTCTTGCGTAACTAAGGCTTCGTCGATTTTGGGGATTATTTTGGCCGATTTTCGATTCTTTTTGCGGGGGTTGTATACGAAAGTTGATACAACCCCCGCAAAAAGAATCGAAAATCGGTCCAAAAGAACCCCAAAATCGACAGAAGCTTAGTTACGCAAGAGGTCTATTACTCGGGGCCGCTCTTCTTGCCTTCGGAGAGCATGGATGCTAATCCTGTAGGCATATCTAATGGATTTTTGTTATATCATTTTTGCTGGCAATTTACCTATGAGAAAGTTACTCTGATTTTTAATGAGACAGGTTCATAGGCAGGTTGAACTGGACTTTGGCCATTGCTCGGGATCGCTTTAGACGTGAAATCAATTTCCTCCAATGGCCAAAGTCCAGTTGAAGAACGAATCATCGTATTTTAAAAATTCTTTTTCAAAATACTAAGGTGGTATGAAAGAAGGTCATTTAGAAGAGCTTATACAGCTTGATCAGATCGATCTCAAGCTGAAACAAAATCATGAAGGAGCTTTGCGTGCTAAAGAACTATGGCAGCATTGCACGCAGAAGGTCACTGGCATCAGTGGGGCGACGTTAGAAACTTTGCTAAAAGATTTTAGTAAGGAAGCTTGGGAAATGCAGGCAAAAGTAAAGCAATTCACTTCTTTCTTAAAGGAGGTTCCTTTTGTGGTTGCCTTTGGATATTGGCTGAAGGGAATTTCATCAATGGATGGTTATTGGCTAGAAAAATATCTTAAGGGCTGTGCTAATTTATTAAAAAAAGAGCTGATACCTTTAGTCAATTCTCAAGGTGAGATCCTTACCTTGGATGAGTTTAGGCAGATCGGGCATCAAAAAATCCTTGAAGAAATTCGATGTGTTTCTGAATGGACGCTTTTAGAGAAAGAAGAAGCTGTGCAATGTTACGTGCAATTTTCTCATAGCTTGGCGCGGTATACATGCAATTTTATTTCTGCAGGTTCTGACCCTGACAGAAATCTTGTTCGGCGTAAAAAAATCAAGTATGAAACTTTTCTCGATTTCGTTCAGAGACTTTCTGAAAGAGATTCTCTGATTGCAAAGTTGTTATACTTTGGCGTACCATCGATGGAATCTGTACTTTCATTAAAAAAATCTGCAATTAATCCGGAAGAGTCTTCTGTTTCCCTCTCGGAGGGCGAAGTTGTTTTGCCAAAGCATTTGATAAAAGATCTCATCACGCATATTCAACACAAGAAGGATAAACAAGATCTTGTTTTTACAAATGTGAGAGGCGCAGAGGTGGAAAGAGCCCACCTAAATCAAAGTTTTTCGCGAGCTTGCGAAAAGATGTCGACCCACACAAAAATTACTCCCGGGATTCTTTTGCGCCTTGAAAATGAGAAGAGTGAGGATTTTTTCGACGAAAAATAAAATTTTCATAAAAACATTGCGCTAAAAACTTCTATCATGGTATTCGTTAACTGTATTTAGTTTTTGAAAGGAGCGTGCCATCAAAAGATGATCACATCTTCTCCCCAAAAAACTAAAACACTACGAACCATGAGGCAAGTGTGACAACAACCTCTTCAAATGCTCCTTTTTCTAATCACACAATAGTAGCTATTAAGGTCTACAAAATTTGGTCCAAATTTTGCCTGGAGCAAGAAGTATCCTGTTTCCAAGAAATAAAAAAGCCCTACGCTGTAACGCAGGGCGACCTTCTTGAAGACTTTTTGGAGTGCGCGAAGCATGTCATCGGGCTTGGGAGTTTTCATGTTCAAGAGGAGAACTATATCAATTAGATCTTTAGGACGGGAATTGACTCTTTGGCTGCGAAGCAGGGTATAGGTATGAAGTTTTTCAGCGAACTGTTGTTCAATTGAAATCATAGGAATAACCGGTGCCAGGACTCCGCAAAATTCAAGCCAATTGGCTCCTTGGATAGTCTCGACCTGGTCAAAAAGGAAATCGGCGCCTACATCCAACTGAAAGCGTACATAGAGTTTTTTATCGATCAAGGCTGAAACTGGGTATCTGGCACCCCCGTAAGGGGCATTTTCTAGGTCGATTTGTGCTTCTCCAACATGATAGATGAAATGATCACTAAGATCCTGCTCTGCGAGGTTGCGGAGATCGTTCAAGATAAGTGCGCTAATAACTTCACTATCATTTTTAGCTCGCCGAACAAAGGTCAGATCAATGTCTTTCGTTGCTCGGGCATGAGCGATGCGCAATTCCATTGCATAGCCACCCTTGAGGTAAAAACCTGGGTTTTCTTGAGAAAAAATTCGTGCCAGAAAACGATCGAATGCGACTTTGCGACGCATACGCTGTAAATCGACATTGGTTTTGGCAGCGAGACTTTGAAGGCGAGCTTCAAGACTTTTACGGAAATCAGTAGCGTTTTTAAATTTTGTGCTTATGGGCATAAAGATCTCTATATTTATTTAATTGAGGATGAGGGTTTTTATTCAGATCTTGAAGAGTCAAAGTTCCCTTCTTGAGTCCATCTCGAATGGCTTGTTCAATTTGTTCTTGAGGAACGATTCCTTCTTCGATCACATCGATCAGAGTGCGTAGAGGCGTAGTCACTTGGTAGCCTTGCCAAGTTTCTTTATCGGTTTTGGCTAGAGTCGCGAAATGGAGTTTGAGATGTTTGGGAATTGCGACTCGCTTTCGAAAATGAGGGGGGACTGTCATGTGCATTTTAGAGGGCATGATGTCGCTAAGCTCATGAATATCGAGAGCTGTTTCATGAGACCAGACTCCTTGAGGATTGCCTTTTTTATCCCTGCTCCAAAGAATCCAAAGAATTAGTTCAGATCGATCGGTCAATGGGTAGCGAGCGAGACGATAGATCCCTCTAAGCAATTTGACCCATTCTCCTGAGCGAATCCTGAAATGAAAATTGGAAGTAGGGATTCCGCATGCCACAGCTTGCTGTGAAGTAAAATAACCTTGCTGCCGATCTGCTACTTCAAAAAGTTTGTCTTGCGGGTTCATGCTGATTGATACCGGTTGTTGTACAAATACTATAGTTTCTATAGCTTTTGTGTAAATAGAGGTCTAGTTACTGACCCATAGGCCTGATTCTTAGAGTAATATGAATTGTGGAGTTGGAGATTCTGGACTTTGGACTAATTTCACTCGCTGAGGCTCGCGAAATCAGTCCAAATTTTTATTGAGTGCCTTCGTAACACCGCATATGGATAAACGGCAGTTTTCCGACTAAAGCCACTACCCCTATGGACCCATCTTTACAAACCAGAAACTTACATCCACCCAGTTACAATTCCAGCGTCCTTCGGCGCTGTTCCGATGCATGGGGTTTCGGCCCCAGCCTTCAAACAACTCTGTCTTACTAGGGGGCCAAATCCCCAAGCATCGGTTTTGCGACAAGGCTCGTGATTGGTTCAAATTTTTACTATAATATTTTCTAACACCGCGTAGGTGGGGATCTGTTTTTTGACCAAATTCGCTGCATGCGTGGATACCGTACTTGCGGTCTCCTGGTTTTAGATGAGTTCTTTTTCCGCCTAGATGGATCTCCCTCCTACCCGATGGAGATTGGAGGCTCCTTCTTGGACGTAGCGATCCGACGGAGAAAGGCCCTTTTGATCTACTGCTAACTGTCCAAAAGTTTTACTCGTTTTCAGGGACCTTCACGAGATCAATTCCTTCATCGAACTCTTCTTTCAATATTTGAAGGCGCGCATTATCTTTATAGAGCCACTCTTGACGTTCAGTGATCTGTTTATATTCAGCATAAGTTTTCACAATTTGCGGCCGGACAAAAATAATGACGTTTTGTTTATTAGCGACACGGGCGTTTTCGCTAAAAAAGATGCCGAGAACAGGGATGCCTCCTAAACAGGGGACACTCGATTTAAAGTGAGTCTTGCTATCGTTGATCAATCCACTTAAAGCGACAAAGTTATTATCAGGAACATGAATACGCGTTTCCATATGCGTATGGCTTGTCAGAATTCCTGTCAGCACTTGAGAATTTGTGCTTGAAGGCTGCTGAATGACCTCTGAAATATCGTTGACAATATCTAAAGTGACCACATCTCCATCGCCAAGGATAGGTGTGATGGTGAGGTTCACTCCAACATCGCGATATTCGATATTGGAAGTGGAAACCGTACTATTAGAACTATTTGTAACAATGGAACCTGTATAGGGAACATTCGTGCCGACGAAAATTGTCGACTGACGGTTGTCTTGGGTGATAATTTTAGGGTTCAAAAGGATTGTGGAATCTTGATCGATTTGCAGAGCATCCACAAGAGCCCCCAAAGAGATGAACGACCGCCCTTTATGCATAATAATATCCCCGATCACTCCGAGATCGAATCCGGAGACGAAAGGGACCTGGCCCCCTTTTGGCGTATTGGTCGCATTGATTCCTTGAAGGGTGGCAGGGAATGTGGTTGAAGGCGTAGGATTGCCTTGTTGAGAGCTGTTGAGCGATGTTGGAAAATTTCCTGTGCCCAAAGTGGCCTTATTGAAATATTGCGCTTGGCCGCCCCACATGAGTCCAAAATCTTGACTATTTGTCAGCGAAGTCTCAATCACCAAAACTTCGATGAACACTTGACGTAAGGGAACATCGAGGTTTTGAATCAAATCTCTGAGTTTGACAAGCACATCTTGCTGACCGGAGCAAAGCAAAGAATTGGTGACTTGGATCCATTGCAATGAATCGATGGCATCCACAAGAGCTGTCGGGGCGCTGGTTCCCTTCCCGAGGCTTAAGGAAACCTGTTTTAAAGCGGTTTGGATATCGTCTCCGGGATGATATTGCAATTTGTAGACTAAGAAACTGGTGTTATCGATAGATTCAATCGAAGGAGTGATGGCCTCTTTCCCAGGGACATCAAATCTCACGAGCAATTGTTGAACTTTTTCCACCGATTGCAGATCTCCGGAAATCAGCAAAGAAGAGGTTTTAGGGATCCATTTCAGATTGTTGATCGCATCAAATAGACTCGGATCGGAGACTCCAGAATGCATTAAATTTTGCATGAAATCGCACAAAATCGAAATCAGTTCGTCTCCAGACAAGTATTTAGGATTATAAATGACAAAGGTCGTCGCAGCGCGCTCTGTCGGGATAGGTCCTGCAAGAGAGGGGATATCAAATTTTTTGATCACCTGTTCAATGCGCTCTAAGGTGTCGTTGCTGCCTGTGAAAAGAAGGGAGTTGGTCTCTTTGATCCATTTCACACCATTGATCGAGTCTGCGAGCTGTTTATCTGGGACATTTGTTTGCTTTAACTCTTGGGCAAACGTTTTAAGAGAGGAGGTCAATTTATCGGCAGAGGCGTATTGGATTTTGTACAAGAAGAAGGTGAGGTTGCCAATGTGCTGAATGGCTCCTAAGGCAGTACTTGTATCAATCCCATTGATTAAGGTTTGAATTTTGTCGAGCCCCTCTTGGCTTCCCGTAAACAGCAGAGAACTGGTTTGAGGGACATAGTGCATCGTTTTCAAGACTTGAAAAAGGGCGGGATCATTAAGCCCGGAAGCCTGTAGGTCAGATGCCAAATCATTTAAAGCTGCCTCGATTTCTTCAGGAGGAAGATATTTAGGTTTGTAGATTAAAAAAGATTGTGCTGTAGCAAGGCTTGCTTTTGAGTCGAATTCCGCAATGAGTGTTTTTTCCTGATCGATGGCATCTGCGGGTCCTGTGATCAACAGAGAGTTGTTAGCCGGAATGCACTCGGTTTTATTGATGGTTTGGATCAGATTTTGATTTTGCAGAGTGTTTGTAGGCAGTTTTTCTGCGATATTTTTGAGTTGTTCGAGGACTGCCTCGCAATCCGCATATTGAAGTTTATAGAGAAAAAATCCTCTGGGAATGGCGCCTGCAGGCGCTTGAGTACTGTCAATAGAAGCGAGCAAACTTTTCAAACGCTCAATTGTCGTGGCATCGGTTGCCACCATAAAAGATTGTGTTTCGCTATTCCAATGCAGGGATTGGATCGCATGAATCAGATTTTGATCCGAGGTGGAATTGCTGCTTTTTAAGGAAGGAATGAGGCTGTTTAATCCATTTTGGATCTGATCTTGAGAAAGATAGTGCGGTTTATAGATGAAGACTCTTGAGGCTTCGTTAACGGCGAGAACATCTAATGATTTTAGAATCGCGTTGATCCTTTCAATCGATTGAGGATCTCCCGTAAACACTAATGAGTTAGTGCTTGAGACCCATTTCATGGAATCCAGTGTTTGCAAGAAAGAAGGATCGGCGAGTCCAGAATCTTTTAAATTGTTGCCGACATCTTTGAGATCGGAACGGAGTTCTTCTCCTGAGCGATATTGAGGATTGTAGATTAAAAATGTGGATTTTGCTTGCGCTTCTTGCCCAGGGCGCACTTGATCAAAGGTCGGAACGATCTCTTGCAGTTTCTTAAGGGCAAGATCGGTCCCTACAAAGACAAGCGAATTTGTCTCTTTAATCCAACGCATGCTTTTGATCGCATCGATCAAATCCCCATCAGGCCGAGGAGAGGTCTGAAGACGTTCGGCCATCAGTTTTAACGATTCTTCGATTTGAGGTTGCGGCGCTCTTTGAATTTTATAAATATAAAAAGAGGTCTTCCCTGTCGAAGGAGAGTCTAGGGAAGAGAGAATTTCTTTGAGGGATGCTGTCGTGTCAGGAGCTGCAATGAACATCAAAGAATTGGTATCCTGAATCGGTTGCACACCTTCAATGGCCGCCTGGAGAGGAGTTTGAGTCCCGCCGCTATTTTTTAGCTGTTGATTGACCTGTGTCAATTCGCGCATCAATTCCCCGATAGAACGATTGACCGCTTTGTATAAAAAAATATTTTTACCCGCCATCGACTGCCTGCTGATAACGACAGGTTTGGCAGGAAGATCCAAATCTTCTAAAACTGTCATCGCACGTTCTATCAAATAGGGAGTTGAAACGACAAAAATGGAGTTTGTCTCATTTTGAGGGACTAAAATCAGCGGATTGCCCTCAGTAAATGGGGTCAGAATCTGGTGGGTCATTGCGATCAGATCTTGCGGAGGAATGTTTTTGACCACATAGGTTTCGACATCCAGCGGGGTGTGCGGCGCGTCGAGGCTGGTAAGCAAAGAAGCGATTTGCTCGACATTGGTCGTCACATCTGTGACAATCAGCTGCCTTGTCTCCGCTGAAACTTCGATTAAAGCTGAGTCAGAGCACATCGGACGGATAATGCCTGCGATGGTGTTTACGTTAGCATTTTTAAGGCGAAAGACGCGTGTAATCAATGCAGCATTAGCTGCGTGCGATTCGGGAAGGTCGTTGGAGACGATCGGGGGAATTTGATTGACATTTTTGCTTTTTGTGATTAAAACATTGCCATCTTGCTCGAGCAGTATTAGATCATGCATACGCAGGACTTGAGAGAGTGCAGCCATCACATTTTTTGCTGAGACCGCCTCTTCCGAGATCACAGTGACAGCAAATTGCAGGTCTCCTTCTTCGAAAACAAAATTCAAATTGGTGATTTTACTGGCAAAACGAATGAACTCGATAATCGATACATTATTAAAATTGACAGTGTATGTATCCTTGTTGACATCGATGTTGGAGTGCACATTGGCTGCGATCAGATTCTCCTCAATGTCCGCCGTGTAGGCAATGGGAGAATAGATCAGAGGGAAAAGGGAGGCACATATCGGGTATACATACCAGCAGCGCTTCCGAAGTTCTTTCATAGTTTATAAGGTTTTAAAAAATTATTTTTCAGAGCTTCAACGCGAAAATTAAAAAGACTTGTAACGAATCCTAAAATACTTTTTGGTTTATTGTAAACGGAGTTTCACGAGATGACACAAGATTTTTTACAATGCAAGATGGAATACAAGAGAGATGAGCAAGGAAAAGAGGTGTTGCTCAAAGATGGAAAATTTCAAGTGATGATGGAATGGGAAAAACCGTATATGCAAGCATGTATCGATGCCTTAAATCCTTTTGGCGATCTGCTTGAAGTGGGATTTGGACTGGGATTTTCTGCAGAGCGCATTCAGAGCTACCATCCCAAAAGCCATACTCTGATTGAATATCATCCCGTGATTGCCGCGCGCGCGCGCAAGTGGGCTGAACGCTATCCTAATGTCACCGTGATTGAAGAGACCTGGCAGCATGCTTTGCCAAAGCTTGGCAAGTTCGATTGCATTTTTTTCGATGATTATCCTTTGCAAAGCGAGCAGGAAATGCAAAAGATGCAGGAAGAAAGCCAGCAATCGGAGCTGCTGATTAAACAAGCAGAGCGGCTTCTCAAAGATGTGGAAAAGGTTTTTCCCCATCTAAGCAAGATCCGATATTCCGATAGAGATCTCCAAGGATTGCTGCAAGAAATCCCTTTAGAGCAAAAAGATCAAGTCCGACAACTTGTCCGTTTTTTAAAAGAGCTTTGCGATTGCGGGCAAATTTCAGAAAAGCAGATGCGCCATCTGCTTAATGAGCTTGTCCAAGAGAAAAAAATTGCCAAAGAGGAGATTGATATCCTGATGAAAAGATCGGCAAAGCAAGCTTTAGCTGAAACCCCTAATGACCGCTTGTTTGTTTTTTTGAAGCAATGCTTGGCATCGCATCTGCGCAACAATGGCCGATTTTCCTGTTTTTTAAGCAGTCCAGTCTCCAAATATCAGGATGAAAAATTTGTCAGCGAAATCATTACCAATCCCCATCTGGATTACCATGAAGAGGAGATTTCCATCGAGGTCCCTGAACATTGCGCTTATTTCAGCGGGAACAAGGCGCTAGTGGCGGTGATTACTCTACGTCAGTGAGAAGGGAGATTTGTTCTGAGCTATTATAAGAATAAGACTCAGATAGGTTCTTACGTCGGCGTCTTTGTGGGGTTTGAGATCGGGATGTGTTGTCAGTAAATAATGATTCATCATCAGTAGATGCTGTGGGTTCTAATCCAGTGAAAAATTGAATGGGAGGGCCCTTTACTAAAAACTTCTCGTGATCGACAGAGTTCTTTAATAGCTCAGTAACAGCAAACTGTTTTAATAGCATAGCAACAGCCTTATCGTTTTCTTCTCCAGTGACCTTATTTTTCTCTCCAATGATTTTAAGGAGATCAATAAAAGTCTCACGCCGATTTTCGACCATTTTTCGATCGGATGCGATCTCCGCGCGTCCTAGTAATATTCCATCGAAGAGCACGATATCTTCGGCAGTAAAAGCGCCCGCTTCATTTTCATTCGCTATCATTTGTACAAAAGCAATGAGTGCAGCATTAGCAACCGGGCCGCGATCTGCGCATTGCTTGCAATTGCGTTCTATGATTGCGTGAATAGGTTGCTCCTCTTTTTTAGGTAAATCATCAAGGGTTATGCCCAGCTTCACCAACATTTGAATAGATAATAAAGCGCTAAAGCAAGCTGCCATTGTACCACATAGGCGAGCATTTTGTTTTTTATCCTTATAGGGATTGAGAGGTCCTGTTCCTAAAGCTTCTTCAAAAATGTGTTGGGAAGTAGTAATAGCCCGCTCAATAGCCTCTCCACTGTCAGTGTAAAGGGTAGCAGGAAGTGCAAACCCAATGTATTTTCGAATGTCCTCTGGAATTTTGAGACAGTTGTTTTGACCATTCTTATCGATAAGTTTATCTCTAAGCTTGTCATGGAAATCCTTTACGGTTGTAATCTCTCCAAAACCGTCTTTACCTTTTGCCAAACCATCGAGAGTCATTCCTACAACTGTATATGCAAGCATTTCATCACCTGTTTTTTGGGAAGCAAGGCTCTTCTCAGCTAAGTCCCGATCTTTGCCTAAGCGGGCTTCTTCGCCCTTATGCCCGCGGAATTGTAAATTGACGGAGACCACGGGAACTCTCTTCCTTTTTGCCGATGCGAGAGAAGCTTCAGCCAGTACAGGATTATTCATGGATCCTGGACCCATATTTTGCTGGATTATGTTTTCATCTTTTCCATTAATCCCAAAAAATCCTGCACATGTTGTGACATTGTTGTAATGACTAGAATTATAGAATCGATCACATCCTGGAACCTTTTTATCGAGAAGCGCAAATAAAAATTCTTTAAAATGTTTTACAACCCAGGCAAGATAGTCTAAGGGTGTATCCCAGTGGTGCGCAGGCATGTGAAAGAAAGCTTCTTCAACATGATTTGCAAGGTAGCTTGCTGAATAACGCGTGGGATCGTTTTCAAGCAGAGTGGGTTTATTCTTTTCATTTTTAATCCAATGGGTGACAGCATGTTTACCTATTTTTTGATGCACTTGCATACCCTTAGCCTGTTTTGTCACTTGATACGCAAGGTCCTGGAAGGATTGATGCAGCATCTCAATGGGTAAGTTTGTTCCCGGTAATAATGGATTGCTTTCTTTTAATTTTTTAAACTCGTCTAACGCGAAGGTTAATTTTTTATGGATTAACCGCATTGTTTTGTGGTCGGATTTTTCTGCGTTTACAAGATCATAAATTTCTTCGTAAGTGTCCCAAAGTTTTTTGATGCTTTTATACAATTTGGAACCCCAGGGGTCATTTTTGAGATGCTTTATGCCAATTTTAAATTGCCGCTGCATCTTATCATAATCAGTATCAAAAACGCTTCTCAGCCCTTTTCTTTCTTCTTCTGCCAGTTCTTGCCTAAACTCATCCATCGGTAATGCTTGAGGTGTTTCATCCGTTTTTTCGAAAAACTTTTTTTTGAAAATACAATACACCTCGTCGGAATCGGGACGCTCCTTTTCTAGACGTTTTTTTTCAGCTTTTTCTTTTTCTTCTTTAAAAGAAATCTTGGCAGGAGCATTAGGATTGTCAATAGGTCTATAACGAGGATTGAAAAACATCATAAAATTATTAATCCATTTTGTTTGTTAACATTAATTAAATTATTAATCCATTTTATTTGTTAATGCTAATTATATCACAAAAGTGGATTATTTACGTTTATTTTACAATAATTTTTTACTTAAAATAAAACCCAATAAACTAAATAATAATAAGTGATTGACTTTCACTTGCTTAGTTAAATAATTCTTTGGATGGAGATCAAAGCTTTCGGGAAGGGAATGGAGGAAAAAACGGGAGCCGAGGAGACTTTTTTCAAGATGGCCTCGGATTGGCTTTGGGGTGACAAAAGAAGATTTTCCGCGATGGCTTCTTCCATTGCCTGGTCAAATTGCGCTTTTGCTTGAGGGTTGCCTTTGATAGAAGGAAACGTTAAGGAATGGAGGATAAGGATGTCTCCGATGTTCCAATTATCGGTTGTTTCGGCAAATTCAGCTGTTGCAGAGGTTCCCAACAGATCATTTTCTGAAGCGAGTTTTCTGGGTGTTGTTTGTCCTTGGGGAATATGCACCAGGGAATTGAATCCACAGGAGATGTAGGAGACAAGGTCTTGCAAAGGATCTAATAACACAAAGTTCAAAGCGAATTTCTCTCCAGGAGAGTCTTCATAGGTCATTTGATTGAGTTTTCCTGTAAAGGCTATCGGCTGAAATCCCCCTTTTGCTGAAGCGATAAACTCATGGAGTTGCATACGGATCATCCCACGCAGAGTTGCAATCGAAACAGCAGATTCGATCGCAGCAGATGTCGTGCAGGCGATAAGAACAAGAAAAGTATTATTAGGCAGCCGGAAGAGATCGTAATAAAGCCCGAGCTGTTGGATGCCGCGCCCTTTTGCGATCCCTAGGTCCATTTGGGGCCAAGAAGGAAGGGCGATGGGAGATAAGCTCAAGTTTGCCTTTTGAATTCTTTCATTGAATTCTTTAATCGGATCGGTTCCAGGGCGTTCCTTTTCCAGGTCTCCCGATTGTAAATATTGGGAAATATCGTGAATCAATTCGGAGATAGCGGGGTAGCGTTCTTTGACAGAGACCGCTAAGGTTTTGGCCGTAATTTTTTTAAGCCCTTTGGGAAGAGCTGTCAAATTGACCATTCCATAGCTCAATTTCCCCAACACAAGCTCATAGAGGATGACGCCGAGAGAATAAATATCTGTTGCGGGGGTGACAGAAAAGGGATTTTCTTTTTGTTCGGGGCTCATATAATGGGGAGTGCCCAAAACCTTGCCCGAGACTAACGCTTTGCTTTCTTTTTCTTCATGTAATTGAGCAATGCCAAAATCGATGACTTTAACTTCTCCCTCTTCGGTGATTAAAATATTTTCTGGTTTTAAATCACGGTGGATCACTCCATGGGAATGCAAATGCAGAAGAGCAAAAGCGACCTGCAAGATGATTTCGAGCGTCCGGCGCAAGGATAGAGAATGTTGCATAATGAACTGCTTGAGTGAGATGCCGTGAATCAGTTCCATCGCGATGTAAAGACCTTGTTCCCATTCTCCTTGTCCATAGAGTTGGACAATGTTGGGATGATGAGCGAGCGCGATGATTTTGGCCTCTTTTAAAAACCCTTCTACCGCTTCGGGGTGATTGACGTAGGAAGGGGACAAGACTTTGACAATAAGCGCTTTTTTTGTTTCAGGATCTAATCCGAGATAGAGCAGGCTCATGCCTCCTTTGCTAAAGAGGCTTTCAATTTTATAAGGTCCTATCATCGTGGGAAGAGGCGAATCTTTTTCTTCTGAAGCGAGATCGGGCAGGGTGTTTTGTTTATAAAAAGAACTTTCTGCCATGCGTTTACTGTTCACCCATTTGAAGAACTTTTACACCGAGCATTTCTCCCAATTTAATCAGTTCTGCTTTGGCGACTTTTTTCCCCTCGATTGTTAAATCGACACCTTGTTCGGGCCGGACTGGCAATTCCAGGACATTGCCCGGAGCAAGCTGTAATAATTGATCGAGGTTGATGCGTAAGCGGGCCACTTCGACTGTCAAAGTCAATGGAATTTCATGGGTTGCAATCATCTTTTCATTTGTTTCTTCTCTGTTTTCAGAAGAAGACCAAAGATGTTCTTCTTCGACATCATTTTCTTCGATGTCAAATGCCTCTTCCGGGCTTTCTTCCTCTTCTGGCATTTTGGAATTCATTAGGGTGTCCTCCTTGCGATAAGAAGCGTAATCGACAATTTTTAAACTATCCTCTTTGATTCGAGCGCGCAAAAGAGGAGTGCGTTCTAGAGTTGCCATCACTGTCCCTTTATGCGAAACTGGATCAAAAGTGCATTGATCTAAAAGAATAAAATCTCCCACGCAAACACGCTTCCATTCACTTAAAGAAAGAAGTGTATGGCCGACCTCCAAAGCCAAGGAAACATCGATTTGCTTAGCTAAAACAGTGGTCAGCGGCGCAGGTTCTTGATGGCTGAAATGGGTTTTAAATTCTTTGTGAAAAGCGGCTGGACAGACCAACCTTCCCCAGAAAGTCCTCTTTGGATGTTGGATTTGTACATCAATGCATAAGGATTCTTCTTGAGGCAAAGGGGCTGTTTTGCCAATTTTAGGGGAAAGGTCCCCAAAAGCGTTGAGATCATTTAAAACAGCTAATGCCTGTGTGGCTAGAAAGTAATAAAATCCTTCTTGAAATTTCACAGAGGAAAATCCTTTGCCATTTGTTGGCGTCAGGGCTAAAGCAGTGAATCTTGCGATATCCTCTTTTCCCATGATCCAGAATGCCTGGCCGTTCAATGGAGCCATCTCTAAAGCAATAGAGATAGATTCTGCTCCAAGCCCTGCTGCCGGGTCTGTGAGAAATTGTGTGGAACGAGGAAAGATTTTTAATTCTGGAGTTTGAAACAAAGAGGCGATTGTCTTTGAAAACTCTTCCCAGGGGAAAACAGGAGAGAATCCATGCAAGGGGATCTGTTTTGCTTCAATTAGGGCAAGATGAATCTCTTTGATCCAGTTAAGAGGTGCTGCACTCATTCTCCATCCTCTCCTTTTGGCTCATGATCGTGGCCGTCAGAGCTTTCCTTTCTATGGAGCACGGGACGATCTTCACGATGAATAAACGTTTCAAGTCGGTGGACGGAAAAGTTAAAATTTCCATTTTGAAAAGCAGACAAAAGATCGTTTTTGCTTGAGTCGATCGCGTGGATTCCTGCTAAAGAACTTAGGATCTCAACATTAAAGATTTTTGGAGCCGTGCTAAATTCCCGAATCGTGATTGTTGTCCCATAAAAAATCGAGGTTGGATTATCGAGAAGCAATGTCGTTTCCATCTCTTTTGAGGAACTCATCACCATCATAGTGCAGGCGATTTTTTCAAAAAGAAGTTCAATGTCAGGAGGCAAAGGATGCGGGGTAAGAGCAACTGAGCTGGATGTCGAGCTAGAAAGAGCGATAGAGGCCGCAGGAGGGGAGCAAAAGTTTTCAAGAACATCGGCTCGATCTGTTTTTTCTGTTGGGCTATCTAAGGAAGAAGATAAAGAGTTTAAAGAAAGGATAGGTCCATCCCTTAATTTTTCCTCCTCTTCCTCTTCTTTGACAAGTTCGAATAGATTTTTTTCGTGAAGAGCTTCATCGATGGGAAGAACTTTTAAGAGATCGCGAAAGTTTCTCTTTGAAATCTCTGCCGAAGGGCAAAGTTCCAAAGTTTCTTGAGAATCTGTGGAATTTTTATGAGAAATGTTTTGAGGTAATGAAACGCTCATCGTTGATTTTCTCCTGTGTCTTTTTTTTCATCCCCGGCTTTTTCTTTGCGTTTAAATAATGGACGTTCGGTCAAATATCCAGTTTCAAGCCGGTGAACACGGAAATTATAATTGCTGGCTTGAAAAGCCGCCATCAAATCATCGACATTGCCTTGAAAGAGTGCGACTGCTTGAGGTGTACCGTTAAGTTGAATATTAAATGCCTGAGGGGCCGTGCTATACTCTTGGATTATAATTTGAGTGCCGAAAAAAACAGAAGAAGCAAATTGAGGAGCGTTTAAAGTGATGGTCGTTTCAGTCATGCCGGATAAAGTCATGACTGTCATGACCCCGACCATTCGATCAAAAATTTCCATGACTTGTGGGTGGAGGTTCGCATAAGAGGGCAATGGCCCTGGAGCCGCCGGGGGTGTGGCTTCCGCTAGCTGTCCCGCAGTGCCGGTCCCAGTTCCCATTCCTTCCATCGGAGCCCCTTCTTGTTTTTCGACGGTTTTTTCCTCTTTTTCTTCTCCTGCTGAGACAAGAGAAGTTTGAGGCGGCCCGACGGCTGCGGCTTCTTGAAGCTGTGTTTCTTTTTCTAATTCTTCAGTAGTTTTTGAGCGCTTTTTGCCTCCCTTTTCCTCTTCTCGACCCTTGCCCAGCTGTTCAAAAAATCCTGTAGTTTCTACTTTTGAAGGCGCAGCTCCTTCGGCTGCCGCTGACGCGGCCCCTTTTTCTGTTAGGGCGCGCTTAGCGGGTCTTGTTTGTTGCTGCTGCTCAGCTTTTAATCCTGCAACCTGAGGAGGTTCTAAGCTGGGGATCCCTTTTTTCCCAGAGGGCGGTCCCTTGGGGCTCTGTGGAGGTTTTTCCCCAGATTGCTGTTGACCTGTTTCTCTTTGGCCAGTTTCAGGCGGCCCAGCGATGACAGATTGTTGCTTCGGTGCGCCCATCTCTTCGGTCGGCGAAGGAGACGGAGCTTGTGGAACAGGTTGCTTAATAGGCAATGCCGTTGCCGTTTCAGCTCCTTCAAATAGGGGTGGCGGAGGAGATGTTTCTTCAGAATCAGAAGAAGACGCGAAAGATTCTTCCTCGAGTACCCCGGAATCGTCAGCCATTTCATCTGTTGAGGGGGTTGGGGGAAAAATAGAGGGAGCAGGGGATGCTAACGTTGATTTTTGAGAGGATTCTGTGGGCGGAATCCCTTTGTTGCCTTGCATGTCTAGAGGACTGGGTTTTTTTGGCTCTTCTTCAAGGGAAAAGGGGCTTGCTGGAGAAGCGGGTGCCGCCGGCCCTTCAGAAGGTTCCTGCTCTTCTTCAGCCTCTTCGCGACGCTTGCGTTTTTTCTGTTCGTCAGGATCGACGGAGCTGACCTCTGTGATACGCTGCATCGTTTTTTTAAACTGTTCATTATCAATAGGCTTCTTATCTTTTTTCCCTGGATTTTCCGGAGATCCAGAAGGCCCTTCGACTTTAGTCACATCTTGCATAAACGTTAAGTTCCCTGATTAGACCTCTTGCGCAACTAAATTACGCAAGAGGTCCATTTTCTACCTATACCCCAATGAAACCACAAATGTCCAGAAGATTTAACATTAATAGTTTGTGTATTTTATAAATATTTTTTATAAAAAATTATAAATTAAATGATGATTAATATATAATTAATATTACAAATTAATTATAATTTAAATATTAAAAAACAAACTGTAAATTAATAGGTAAAATATGTCTGTAAGCAAAAGTGGTAGCAATAGCGGTTTCATGATTGATATTACTAATAATATCAATGTTAAAAAAGCAAAAATTCAATATATTGTAGATGACGATAATATATCCGATCTTAGCTTGAGCAATATCAATGAAAATCAATCTCCTAAGCCTAAACTTTCAGTCGAAAGCCATAGCGACAATAGCCCACGTTATTCCGAAAAAATAACCCCAAGAGGCACCCCACGAACCCCAAGAGGCACCCCACGTTATTCCAAAAGAATAACCCCAAGAGGCGCCCAACCCTCTTCAAAAACAGAATTTCCCCGGGAAATCCGATCTGCTTTAACCGGTGGCAATTTAACGCCATTATTTGAGAAATATCCAAACCTTGTTCCTTTCTTTAACGCAAATACACCTTATGCCAAAGTGACAAAAAAAATGGGCAAGACCCCCCTAGGACTAGGAATTACGTCGAGCGGTGTATATCTTCATCTTAAAAAATCTTGCGGTGAAGGGTATTACAAGAAAGTTTCTCATGCAGAATATATCACATCATCAGGAAAAGTTCGTGTAGTTTATAAGAAATTGAAAGATATAGTTGAAACAGAGAATGCAGAACGCTCTATTTTTCTACGCGTTCGTGTATTGGAAGAATTGCAAATTCAAAAATCTTTTAACCATTCATTCATTGTGAAAATTCATTCTTACTACGCCTATGGAGATCGTAAGATTGCTATTTACGAGGAGCCTTGCGACTGCGATTTGAAGAAGGCTGTTTTGAATGGTGATATCGATACTTACCGCCAAAAATTAAATGTGGCAATAGATGTTGCTGGAGCTATTACCTATCTCCATAAAGAGAAACATTCTCATAATGACATAAAATTGGATAATATCTTTCTCAAAGATGGCCGAGGTAAGTTAGGAGACTTTGGGCTCTGTAAACCATTCGGATCCTTATATGGTGGATGTATAAGAATCGGTGCTCCTGAGCAAACGCCAGGGCAACGTAATATCGGAAATGATAAAACGGATGTTTTTCAATTCGGGCTTTGTTTGTGGAATCTGTTTCATCCAAATCCTCCAAGTAAAGACCATATGGATACAGATTACGTATATCCTTGGAGAAAATTAACCCCTGAGGCTCAGGAAAGAGGAGACGTTGAAGGGAGTAGTCCAGATGCATGGGCAGAAATGTTTGATGGATGGGACTGTGATACTTTACAAAATGAAAAGATGGGTAAGTTAGTTGGAGATTGCCTCCATCTAGATCCTAATGCGCGGCCTTCGATGGAAATCGTAAGACAAACTCTTTTGGAAATTCAAGAGCTGCCATTTTAAACCTGCTTAAGAGCGAGGTTTTTTCTTGGGATGGCGGTGCGTTTTTTTCGAAGAAACTTGCCTGCGTTGGTGCAGCACAGAACCTATTTCATCTGTTTCCACAGTTTCTTTGTGCTGAGCTAGGGCTTGCATCTCTTTTTCCCATTCCTTGCGATGCATCTGCATTTTTTCAACATCTTGCTGTTTTTTAATGAAATCATTGCGAGCAATTTCCACTTGTTGTTTAGCGGTTTCAACAAGTTTTTGTTGCTCTTTTACCTTGATTTCTTTGGCTTTAAGCTTCTCATCAACGACTTTAAGGTAATCGCGCATTTGCTGGATTTTGTCGGAGGGAGCCCCTTCGTCCATTTTCTCCCGCAATTGGGTGAGTTTAGCAAATCGATGATCTTTAACCTCGTCCCTTTCTTTTTCGACAGCGGCTAATTTTTCTTGTTCGCGCTCCAATGCTTTTTTTTTCTCGCGGAGTGCTTTTTCCGCTTCATCGCATTTTTTTTGTTTGATGATAGCGACTTGCTCTAAGGGATAATTGCGGGAAGGCTCTTCTTCCATTAGACCTTTATCTAAAGAGGGCTTTTAATTGCTGCAGAGTTTCTTCAAAGCTGGATTTTTCATCGATTTGCTGCTTTAAGAACCGATTGACTTTGTCGATGTATTTGATCGCAAAGTCTGCGCCCTTGTCAGAGCCGGGTTTATATTCGCCGATACGGATCAAAAGTTCATTTTTTTTATAATTGGCGAGGACTTCACGGATTTTTCCGATAAGCTGCAAATGCTCTTTATCGACAATGTGCGTCAAAATACGGCTAATCGATCCTAACACATCAATGGCGGGGTAATGATACTGTCTTGCCAGTTCTGAAGATAAGATGATATGGCCGTCGAGGATAGAACGCGTTTCATCGGAGATGGGTTCGTTGATGTCGTCTCCGGCAACAAGGATTGTATAAAATGCAGTCATCGATCCTTTATCGGAATTGCCTGACCGTTCGAGCAAACGGGGAAGCGTTGCAAAGACAGAAGGAGTAAAGCCTGCGCGGGCTGGAGGTTCCCCGGCAGCAAGTCCGATTTCGCGCAAAGCTCGCGCAAAGCGGGTGATCGAGTCCATCATCAAGATGACGCTCTTGCCTTGTTCTCGAAAATATTCTGCGATCGCTGTCCCGACATAAGCGGCGTTGATTCTCAGCTGCGCTGCTTGATCGGAGGTGGAAACGATGACGACAGAGCGCTCCATTCCTTCGGTTCCAAGATCATTTTCTAAAAACTCACGCACCTCGCGTCCGCGTTCTCCGATCAAAGAGATGACATTGACATCAGCCCTGGCATTGCGCGCGATCATTCCGAGAAGCGTGGATTTGCCTCCGCCAGCGGCAGCAAAAATGCCCATTCTTTGCCCTTTGCCGCAGGTTAAGACCCCATCGATACAGCGAATGCCGACGGAGATCGGTTCTTTGATCAGCTCTCTTTTTAAGGGATTCGGCGGAGGGCCGATGACTGGAAAGCTCTCTTCAACTTGGAGCGGGCCTTTGAGCTCTGTATCCATCGGTTTGCCCAGCCCGTTCAACACACGGCCTAAAAGTCCTTGTCCGACTTTAATATGCAAGGGCACATGCAGCGGGATGACCTCCGAGGAAGAGCCAATCCCAGACATCTCTCCTAATGGCGAAAGGTAGACCTCTTCGCGTGTAAAGCCGACGACCTCTGCCATTAAGGGCTCGCCATCGCGCTTGATCATGACGATCTCGCCCATTTTGACTTGAGGGACGACAGCTTTGATCAACATGCCGACAACTTCAGTAATACGGCCGTGAACGGTCGTCAGCTCGATCTCGTCGAGGTGTGAGATCAACTTTTCAAAATTTGGAGGCTGTTCCATCTAATTTTATTTGAGTAGGGGTTTGTTCCGTTAGGGCAAGGAAAATAATAAGGTCCATGGATCCCCTCTAGAGTTGGATTTGCATCATTTGTTTGATATCGGAAACCGCGTTGGATAATAAGACGGATGTGAATTCCAAAAGCTGTTGGGCTTTGTTCAGCTTCACTTGAATGAGGAGAAAATCTCCTGGGGAAATGTTGGAGCCCTGGTCTTTCAAATTTTGAAGCTGCCGCTTAGCAGCCTCCATTTGATTTTGTCCATCTGTCAGATAAGAGAAAAAACGGCCTAGAGGACCTTTAAATTCAGAAATATCAGGTTCTTCTGGAACATCGCCGCCGATTTTGGAATTGAACGTCCTCAGCTGGTCATTGGCATCGGTGAGTTTGCTTTTGACAAGATATTTTGTCGAAGCTTTAAGTTTAAGCCCTGGAGTGTTTAATTGAGTGTTAATATCTCCTAAAGTGCTTTGCGCGTTGTTCATTTGAGCAAGGAGAGTCTCCATTGTGGGAGCTTGAGTAAGCGGTGGTTGGCCCTGCATGAGCCCAAAAGGAGAAATCATGGAAGATTTTCCAGCCATTTCCATCGGGGTCCCTTGTTTCATCAATGTCGAGAATTGTTGTGTAGGGACAGCAAGGCCGCCTTTTTCAGCCTCTCCTCCACCTATAGGAGTTGTTCCAAAAATTCGACCGGGATCTTCGATGTCTCCAGGTAAGTCAACCATGCAGGGTTCTCCGATGTTTAAGTTTTTTTCTCTTTTTTAGTCGAAATCGGGCCTGCAGCGGGCGAAGGGGCTTTTTTGATAAACTTTTCGACGAAGTCAAGAGAGCTTTTTGCTAAAGTTTGGATTGTCGGATCTTTTGAGCGGCTGGCAGCTTCTTCCAAAACTTTCTCTCCCTTTGCTAATTCTGCAGGATTTAATGCCAAACTTAAGCCTAAGAAAGCGCGTGCCATTTCATTATGAGGATCTTTGGCTAAGATCTCTTCAAAAGATTTTGCCGCTTGCTTGAGCTCTAATTTGCATAAATGGAGATACCCCATGCCAATTTTAGGAAGGGCATTGTCGGGATCGAGGAGTTCTGAAGCTTTAAATAACTTGATCGCTGCATCTTCATCGGCTTGATTGATGGCGATGAACCCCGACTCGGCGAGTAAGAGAAATTGCTCTTTGGTTTTAAACTTTTGAAACTGTTCCATGTTGCCACCTGATTTTTAAATGTTTCCCAAATTCGACTTTAGCCATCGCTCGGGGCTGATTTCACCTCTAGAGGTGAAATCAACTCCCTCCAATGGCTAAAGCCGAATCAGAGAGGATTACGAGCTTTTCTGATTTCGCACCATGTTATTAATGACGGATTGTACTTGAGAAATCAAGTTCGAGATCGATTCCCCGATCTGCGTGACTTGGCTCATCGAGAATTGCAACAATAAGAATTTACCCGGGGTTGCCGAGGAGATTTTACTTGCAACAGCACGCACCTGAGAAATGACCTGGCTTTGAAGGTGCATATATTGTTTGATCATCGTAGCAAAGGATATGGTTGCCCATTGGGTTTCGCCCATTGCTCTTCTCCTTTTTTCTTTGTTATTTCTTGAAGGAAAGTTTTGTTAATATTTTTTGTAGCGCTGCGTAGCCGTGGAGCAACATGCCGAATTTATCAAAATCCTCAGATTCTGTTCCTTGTCTTAAGATATTTTTAATCTCTTGAATTTGACTCTCCACTGTCTTGATCAACTCTTTTGCTTTGGATGGATTGCTCTTAAGTTCTTTTTCAAGATCAAATTCGAAGAGAGCTTTTCCTTTTTTTTCTAAGCCAAACATAAACTTCGCTCCTATATATCTCTCGAGTTTATTGCAGATTGTAGTTAATTCGAAATTTTAATCCATCTTTTTCAAGCAACACCATGTTGGGAAGAATGGTTGTGATCGTCATTCCATCAATGGCCTCGCCGACGCTCATAATCTTACCATTGATGACGATAAACATATTCTGATCATCTTTTTTGGAATAACCGGAAACTTGATAGTGTGCGGAGATGTCTATCCTCGAAGTTTCCGCGGTTGTATAAATGACAAAATTTTTAACAAGACGCACGCCTTTGACCGATTTTAATTGATCGACCAAATCTGTAAAAGGGGAAGATTGTTTTTGATCGACACGGCCTGCCAAAACAAGCTCTCCATTGCTCAGCTGAAAACTGACTCCGCTAAATCCTTTGCTGACCAGCATACTTTGAATTTGTGTCTGTAAATTTGTTTCCACGGCGACTTGATTCTCTAACTTATCGATATACGGGAAATTGAGATTCATATAATCGACGAGCAGCTGCATTTGGTCCAATGTTTGTAAATATCCCCGCATCACGAATTTGCCAGGTTTTTGGGAATAGATGGAAACCCCAATCCAATTGGGATTAGTCATCAGCAAGGAGTTCATGTTCTCCCACACATATTCGTCGATGATGACATTATCATCGATCGACTTGACAAAGGGCAGGTTATTGATTTTATATAAAAGTTCTTGTTTATCGATGGCGGTAAGGACATGCCCGACCAGAAAGATTTTCCCATTCGCAGGATTAAATGAAAACTGGACATCTTCAAATCCTGTAAGGGCATGTTTAATCGCTCCCGATTCATCGGGAAGCTGAACTTTGACAGTTTCTGTTTTGAAAAGGGCCATCATGCTGGCAAATCCTACAAGTAATGCCAAAACGAATATTCCTGATAAAACAAGATGTTTTTTGGGAATGACCATCTCTTTCCAGTCGCGCTTTTCCGGTGCTGTTTCGGCTGCAGCGGCAACAGAGGGTTGTTCTTCTTCAAGTTTGATTGAAGGGATGGAGGGGGGGGAAATGATTGTCTCATGGATTTGTTCGCGATCGATCATCAAAAACGAGGTGGTGCCTAGCGCAATGAGGTCTTGTGCAGAGACGGAATGCCTTTCTGTAATCAGCTCGCCATTGATTAAAATCCCATTGCGGCTTCCCAAATCTTCGATGAACAGATGGTTCTCTTCATCGACAATCAGGCGGGAATGTTGGCGGGAAACGCTTAAATCTTGAAAAACGATATCGCAAAGATTGGGATCTTTCCCGAGAATATATGTGGAAGCCGGCTGCAGGGCAAATTCGGCGCCGCTATTGGGGCCGGAGATCACTTTAAGAAGCCAGCGCACCTCGCTTCCCGTTTCGACGCTGACAGAAGAGAGATCTTCTTTTTCCTCGACAAGCTCCGTTTCTTGAGGCAAAACCTCTTCCAAAGGTTCTGCAAAAATGGGTTGAGATTTTTCAGTAAAGCGGAAAAAAGTGCTGCCGACCTGTAAAATATCCCCCTCGCGCAATAAAACAGGTTCGGTAATCACCTTGCCATTTTGGGTTGCAGGATTGACCGAGCTTAAATTTTCAAGGATATATCCCTCTGCCGTCAGCCGGCAGATGACGTGCTTGCGCGAGACCATAGGGTCTTCTAAAACAATAGAAACCTCATCAGGGTCGCGTCCTAAAATCCATTCTTCTCCTTCTTCGAAACGGGCGATAAGCCCTGCAAGAGGTCCTTCTTCAGCGACGAGATATCCAGCCATTAATGTGTCTATTCCTATCGAAATTTTCTAGAGAATGCTTTCTTCAGCTGCTTTTTTGTGACGGACAAGCTCTTCTCTCCAATAATCGAGATAATTAACAAAGTCTTCTAAGGCATCCTTAAACATTTTATAGTTCATGTCATACGGCAAAGATAAAGAGAGTGTCAAGAAATTCTCGTTTTCATCCAAGGCGATGGCGGCGCCTCCCGTTCCTTGGCCTAAAAAATTCGCCTTCATCAAATAGATAAACAACTCTTCTCTTTTAGCTGTCGGACACGGCCCAATTCTTGCCCAAAAAGAAAGGCCTGGGTCTAATTGTTGAATCTTAACAGTAAGTTGGGGATTCAAAACGACATGATAACTATTCCCTTCCTCTTTTTTAGGAAGTTCTTCCAGCTCTAGGTCTTCAGCTAATTTTTGCAACAAAGGATCTAACAAGGGAAGGTCCTTAAAGCTAAGGGGCCAATGGTCGAAAGAGTATCAGAATAGGAGAGAAGAATTCAAGAGAGACTTTTTTTGCTTTAGAAACCAGTCCTGTTTATTTCCAAATAACGTGAATTTTGCGCTTACACAAGTAAGCCTCTTCAGTTTTTTGAAAAAATGAATTGTAGATTCCGCGTTTACCTAGGTTTATCTGTCCACAGAAATCAATAAACAACTTCCCCTGCGTGAGGAACAACACGTTTAGAAATATTTCCGTTGACATCGTAGGTCAACAATTTCTCCGGATATTCTGCAGAAAAACAAATGCCAGAGAGGAAAAGCGAGAAATAAGCGAAAAATTTTTGCATTTTTTAGCTCTATATCGTATACAGGCTCTTCCATTCGCAGCTAATAGTAGAGGTCTTGTTATCATTGGGAATACTTCCGCTATATATGGGAAGTACAGAATCGTAAAAAGATTTCATGTAGCCCGGCATCATCGGTATCTCGATTGATATGGGATCACCACGATTTGAAATCTTGCAATTTATAGTGCCAAAAGATCTGTAATCGCCAAAATTTCTACAACGAACCAGGAGGAAAATTTCTCGACCATGAAGTTCCTTGTTCGTCTTTTGAGTAATCTCTCCATCCTCTTCACTAAATAGCCTGGCAACTTGATCTTTTGTAACTAAATAGGCCTTCACCTCAATATTTTTTGCATACTTCTTATCTGAAAGATAAGCGCGTGAAGCAGGATCTAAATCATCAGTTTTCGCAGAAGAACAAAAGCAACAGCTACAAAATAGACACAGAACATTTTTCCAGAATCGCGACATAGGACCTCCTTTCAATTCTGCCGAGAAGGGATTGATGTTACATGAATTAAAATTTGTCCACAACGTCACGATTTTACATTCAGCAGCTCCCGTTAAAAGTCATTTTTTAACGCTGATGTGGCCAAAATGAAAAATCTAATTTTTTGGCATAAAAGCAACCTAACTGATTCGGTTTTTTCAGCAACTAGAGGCGATGCTCAAACATGTGCGCAAGGGCGATATTGTCTTTGTCCATAGCATGGATCGCCTGGAGCGCAATCTAGACGATTTACGACGGATCGTGAAGGATCTCACTGGGCGCGGCGTGCGTGTTGAATTTGTCAAAGAGGCCCTGGTGTTCACGGGCGATGATTCCCCAATGGCTACGCTGCTGCTCAACATGCTGGGTGCTGTCGCGGAATTTGAAAGATCCCTGATCAAAGAGCGGCAAAAGGAACGTATTGCTTTAGCAAAGGCTAGAGGCGTCTATACAGGTAGAAAGCCTACCTTATCTCCTGAGCAAGTAGCCGAGTTGAAGGAGCGCGTCCGGCTTGGGATTCCAAAAGCAAGAGTGGCCCGTGAGTTCAATATCACGCGGGAAACGGTCTATCAGTATTTGCGGACTACCCATTCCTGATAGTTTGATATGAAAGAGATTTGCCTTTTTCCCGTTGATTTTAAAGTGTATATTATGTACACTATGTACATATTAATTATGGGGGTGGTTTTATGGGAAAAATGGAAAACATCTCTTGCAAGGAAGTAAGAGATCATATGGCCGATGTGATTAATCAGGTCGCTTTTAAGTCAAAGAAGTATACTTTGACTCGTCACGGTTCTGCTGTAGCTGTTTTACTATCTCTAGAAGAATGGAATGCCATAGAGAAGATGCTTGAGCAAAAAGAGGATAGGGAAGATACGCGCGATGCGGACATTGCATTTCAAAAACATTCCAAAAAACGAGGAATGTCTCTTAAGGCGATGAAAAAAAAACTTGGTATATAGATGTACCAAATCATATTTGTCAGCGGACTGGATAAAGTTTTAAAAAAAATTCCAAAAGCTGATCAAAAGAGAATCATGAATAAGGTGGAGGCGCTCGCAAAAAATCCCTTTCCATCAGGATACAAGCCACTGCAAGGCCAGCTTTCTGGATATTACAGGATTCGATCTGGAGATTACCGAATTGTCTATAGCGTGGATAAGGAAAAAGTCACCATTCTGATCTTAAAAATAGGTCAAAGGGGCTCTATTTACGAATAGTTTTTATGATTACAAAAATTAAGAACCACTTTTTCTAGCCAGCCTGTATCTGTTTCTAAAAACGTGTTCCTGATTTCGCGCCTTGCCTCTCGGCAATGGTCGCTCGCTCCGAATCAAAATTCCGATTCTTCAAGTTGTTTCGGTGTATAAGTATTTGTTTATTAGATTTTTATGAAATATAATTATCAAAAATTACCTGTTTCATTTTAAAATCAATTTAAAATGAATTTCAAATAGTTTATAATGATCATTAGGTAGATTTTATGGAGTTTTCAAGCATGTTGAAAGATGAGTACAATCAATTGATCAAGCTTTTTCATGATGGAGCAGAAGGCAAAACGATTAATCTCGATGAGGTTTTTGCGCAATCTTTAACATTTTTCAATCATCTTAAAGCTCAAGTAGAAAAGGGAAGTCCGGAGGAGAAAAAAGAAGCTGTATCGATGATGTCTGAAATGTACAATCAGATGATCGCTGAAACTAAAAAAATTACCGAACGCTCAGGGGTTCCTGAGGATCAGCTCCTTGCTTACGCTGAAAATCCTTCTAATTTCACCCCTGAACAATGGCAGCAAATCCAGCAGTCCAAGCAAAAGATTGCTGAGGCGGGAAAAGATCTCATGAAAGCCTTTCAGAATCTGGCTAAAGGCGCCTCTCCTTCAGCAGAAACCGAAGAGAAGAAAGGGAAAAAATCTAAAAAATCTCAATGGATGCGTAGTTAAGCAGATCCTCTTAAAGATCGGGAGTTTTGGGCTAATTTCGCGACTGAAGGAAGCGAAATCAGTTCAAAAAAGACAAATCCTAAATAGCTTTTGACTTTTGCGAATCATTTTTTGCTGCATTGCTCTGTACGATTTTTAGAGCCTCTTCGTAAGGCTCCTCTTTAATGAGCTTGCCTACATAAGGGTGGTCAGGATCATATGCTAAATAGTGGAGTTTATTCTTTGCATGGCAGACAAATTCTACTTCGCTATCGGCAAAAAAGAGGTCTCCTTTCTTTTCAAAGGAAAGAGTAATACGTGCTCGACTCGCAGGAAATGGATATTCCCGTAAAAATGGTCTAATCTTTTCATGCGCATTGATGATTTGAACAAATCTTTCTGTGGCTTTCACTTCCAATTCTCTGGCTTGTTCTATCGTTGCGCTTCGATAGGCTACGAGCTGTACTGTTATTTCTTCCACATCGTATGGCATTGAGCCCCCACTTGCTCCGCAGTACAAACCATACTTCTTGTGCATCTCTTTGATAAACGCAGACGTTATTTCAGCGACGTATCGAGTATAAATCGGTGAATCATCGTCATCCGCATCATCGTTTTTGGTACTTGCTTGTAAGCCCATAAATAATGTTAAAATGATCATTCCAAAAAAACTAACGCGTGCTACCATTATAAAATCCTTTTGTTTGCCTCAGATCTTTAATGTACTCCAACTGCTTTTTTTGATACGTCCCACCTAAAAAAGCATGGTCAGCAAAGTAAGCTGTCCGCTCGGAAAGCTTCGAGCGGCAATGAACAAACTTTACATCGTATTTTGGGTCATTCCTATATTTTAATGCAAACCACCCCGTAATAAAATCTTGTTTGGAATAAATATTCCTTACCTCGTGTCCATACTCTAAAGGAACAGGCTTTGCCGGGCCAACCCCAAGAAAATAAAGTTGATGTTTAAGAAGGTCCTTCTGATCCTCGGTCATCCCTTTAATCGCATTCCTGCCGACAACCCCGCCTTCACTGTGACCCATGTGAAGCCA
>Ga0206843_10089_pt1 | contig 31810 bp, 18 predicted proteins | sample Alteio_BWOrgCont_21_FD_152869 | JGI IMG/M metagenome (GOLD analysis project Ga0206843, IMG submission 152869) | Enriched cells from forest soil in Barre Woods Harvard Forest LTER site, Petersham, Massachusetts, United States -... | ecosystem: Environmental > Terrestrial > Soil > Temperate forest >...
CGAATAAATCGGAATATAGGTTGGCAGAAGTTAACCGCGGAACTCCAGACGACCAATCGTGTTGAACTTATTGTCGGTTTACGGGACGGCCACTTTTACGAGGGGAATCGATGCGAACACTTTTCTGCCTGGCGCTGACGGTCGGACTGGTAGGGGCGGGCGCTTCTCCAGCTTTTGCCGCAAAGGGTGTGAAAAAGAACGACGTCAATGGCGTTCACGAACTGCACGGCGTTGTCACGCACATTGAGCATCAGAAGGGGAAGAATGGCAACGGCCAGATCGGAGAAATCACGATCAAAGCCAACCACACAAAAAAGAAGGCTGGCGCGGCGAGCGTGAAAGAATGCAGCCACAAAGTCACCGTGACCAAGAACACGCACGTTGCGCACGTTCATGGCCAGCTGCAGCAACCGGCCGCTTTTGGCGACGTGCACGTCGGCCATCACGTGACGATCAAGGTAAAACAGGAGGGACACGCCGATTCGGTGGCGATCCACGTTCCTTTGATCAAACAGAAAGCGGTTAGAATCCGTGTTAAAAAATAACTCCGGCTGAAGATACTCTTTACACCGACAAGGCCATCGCTGGCGCCGAAGTGCGGAAAACGAACGCTTTGTGATCGGCAAGTTTTGCCGACCGAAGGTAATCGACTCGCAAGGAACCCTTTTCATTCCGGTGGAAAGGGTTTCCTTTTTCATTTCTCGGATTAGAGGGCCCGTCTCATGAATCGGCTTGTCGCATCGGTTTGGCTTCTGTTGGGTCTCGGCCTGAATGCATCGGCTGATGACGCCGTGCGGACGCTGGAGGGGCACACCGACGAAGTCAACGCGGTGGCGTTCAGCCCCGACGGCAAGCGCCTGGCGACAGGCGCCTCGGACAACCTGATTATTCTTTGGGACCCGGCAACCGGTAAAGCCGACGTCACGCTCAACGGACATGAAGATTCCGTCCTCGGCCTCGCGTTCTCGGCGGACGGCAGGTTATTGGCGAGCGCCGCGGCCGACAACACCGCCCGCGTCTGGAACCTGGCGACGAATAAAACAATGCTGGTCCTGAAGGGCCACACCGATTCGCTCAACGCGGTTGCGTTCAGTCCCGACGGCAAACTCATCGCCACCGCAAGCGACGATGATACGGCGATTATCTGGGACGCGGCCACGGGCAAGCGTAAAGCCACGCTGAAAGGCCATATGGATTCGGTCAACGGAGTAGTCTTTTCTCACGACGGCAAGCTGCTGGCAACCGCCAGTTCGGACAACTCGGTGCGCCTTTGGGATGCCGTCGCCTTTAAGCCGATTCACACGCTCACGGGACATTCCGATGCGGCGAATTGTGTCCGCTTTTCACCCGACGATAAGCTTCTTGCCAGCGGCGCCAGCGATGGAAAAATCTTCATTTGGGATGTGACGACGAAAAAAGCGAAGACTGGGTTTTCCGCGCACAAGGGCAGCGTCTATGGTCTGGATTTCATCGTCGATTCGACTCGGCTGGCGTCCGGCGGCACAGACAACATCGCCCGAATCTGGGATGCCGACAAAGGCGAGGAAATCGCCAGCTTCTCCGATCACACCGGATGGATCAACGAAGTAGCCGTGGCCGCGGACGGCAAGTCGTTCGCCACCGCCAGCGATGACAAAACCGTCAAGATCTTCGAGATTAAGCCGGAGGCGAAAGCCGAGAAATAGGACCGACAAGGTTATGCCACGGCCCAACCGGTCGCCAAGCGACGGCGGAAATCCTCGAGGTCCGGACAGTTCACGCTAAAATCGAGCAAATCTTCCAGGCGAGACTCGTCTGCCACTGCCTGCAGTTTTTCGGCTATGTCCTCGGGAACAACGCCAAATCGCAGCTTCAAGATGCGGAGTATGTTCGCTTGGTTCGTTTTTTGCATGGGTCGTCAACCTCCAAAGATTGCGAGCAGAGGCGAAACCGAGCTCATAGGTCTATCGTCTCGCCCGCATTGAGCACCACCGGCACCGCGCTCGTCTCCTTGCGCACCCGTTCCGCCCAGGCATTCGCATCCTGCGCGATGAGCGGGAACGTATTAAAGTGGATCGGCATCACTCGTTTCGGCGTGAGGAATTTCACCGCGCGAATGGAATCGTCCGGGCCCATCGTGTAATTGTCGCCGATCGGCAGAATGGCCAGATCGATCCCTTCTTCGCCGATCAGTTTCATGTCGCTGAACAAGCCCGTGTCGGCGGCGTCGTAGACCTTTTTCCCATCGTTGAAGGTAATGAGAAATCCGCACGGATTGCCGCCATTGCTGCCGTCGGGCAGGACCGATCCGTGGAAAGCGAGCGTCATCTTCACGCGGCCAAAGGGGAACTGATGACTGCCGCCATGTTGCATGCCGTGCGAATTTCGCACACCCATTTTTTCCTGAAGCCACGTGGCGATCTCGTAGTTGGCGATGATGATGGCTCCGGTGCGCTCCGCGATATCGACCGCGTCGCCGATGTGATCGGAGTGCCCGTGCGACACCAGAATGAAGTCGGCCGGAATCTGCGATGCCTTGACGGTCGCCTTCGGATTGCCCGTCAAGAAGGGATCGACAAGGATGCTTTTGCCGCCGCTTTCAAATTGAAGGCAGGAATGGCCGAGCCAGCGCAATCGAGTGGCCATGGTCGATGCTCCAGGTTGCGGGAAGGGGCGCATGCAGTCGATCCTACTCCGAAACCGGTCTAGGGACGAGTGCTTCTTGTAGTTTCTAGCCTCCAAAGAATCGCGATGTCGCCCGCGCAAGGCCCAAAAGAACCGGCGTTATTTAAGTGTGGAGAGAATGCTGAAGCCCGGGTGGACCGAGGCAAACCTCCTCTAAACAACAAGGTGCAACATGTTCCGAACACGAATCCTTCTCCCGGCCTTGCTTCTGGCAGGCGGCTTATTTTTCGCCGGTTCGACTGCTGAAGCCCGTCCGTATCATGTCCGTTATGCTCCGGTTTGTGCTCCGCCCATCGTTGTGGCCCCGTGCCCCGCTCCGGTGTGTGCTCCGGTGGTCACCTACGGGCACTATCGTGTCGCACGTCCCGTTTACTACCGCGGCCACTACATTCATCGCCGGTGAGAGCCTCGGCACCTTCAGCAACTAAATCAATCAAAACAATCTCGGCCCGCGTGCTCTTCGAGCACGCGGGCCGGTGTGTTTTAATGTCGCCGCTTGTTCCGTCCTTGGTTCGAGATTCTGTAGCATAAGCGAAGAGCAAACTTGTCCCGGCGCGTGCGGCCCCTATTTTATCCACCGATTTGGAAGTTCGATGCCCGTAAGCGATCTCTTTGTCATTCCCGCGTTCTTGTTCCTTTATCTTTGCTGGCATTTTCGCCGTCGTCTGCGAACGTTCTTGATCGGCATGCCGCTGATCCTGATCACGATCGTTCTCGTAACGTACGCCGGCTACTGTGTTTGGTATTTTCACCGGCCGTCGCCCGATCCCGAGCGACGACAACTCGCGCCCGGCGTCAGTTATGTCAGGGCAATCCGCTCGTCACCCCGGCCGGTTGTCATCCACGTGGTCACGATCGATCTGGAACAGCCCGGGCTGGAATTTTGTGTCACGCCGACGGAGCCGACGTTAGGCACGCGAATCCGTGCGCGAACGACGTCGGGATTCGCCGCCGATTTTCAGGTTCAAGTGGCGATCAACGCGAGTTTCTTTTTCCCCTGCTATTACAAGAACCCGTTCGACTATTATCCTCGCCCCGGCGAGCGCTGCATTACCTGCGGTGAATGCATCTCCCAGGGCGCCAAATACGGACGGCCTGAAGCCGGTTTCAATGCGCTGCGCATCGCCAAGGACAATCACGCCACCATCGGCGACAACGTCGCGGACGCCTGGAACGCGGTTTCCGGTCGAGAGATTTTGCTAACCGACGGCGTTGTCGACGCCGGGCTCTTGAATCGAACCGAACTAATGCCCGAAACGGCCGTGGCCCTCGACCGGTTGGGAACGAAGATGTACTGGATCGTCGTCGACGGCCGGCAGCCGGATTTTAGCGAGGGCGTAACGCTCACCGAACTGGCCGAGATTTGCAAACAGGTCGGCGGTTGGACCGCGATCGCCCTTGACGGCGGCGGTTCGAGCACCTTGGTGGCGCGAGCGGCCGATTCCGAGCTCGAGGTACTGAATTGTCCCATCCATGGCCGGCATCCGCCCGGACGTCAACGGCCCGTCGCCAATCATCTCGGGCTGCGGGTGCTACTAAATGGCGAATAGCGAATGGCAAAGCTGCCACGGTCCTGTATTGCCACTCGCCATTCGCTATTCGCCATTCGCCATTCTCTGTCCTGGGTTTCGCAGATCAAAGCAGACAATCTCGGCATCGTCGCGAACAAATAGCCTGCCGTCGGCCAGTGCCGGGCAGGTCCAGCAGCGAGTTTTCGATACGCGGCAAGTCGATATTTCCCGATAGCCGCCCGGCGCTGCTTCAACGAGGCTCAGCTTCCCCGATTCGCCGAGAATGATCAGACGCCCGTCTGCCGCCAGCAGCGAGCCTTTTCGGAATTCGCGCAGGCCTTTTTCGCGCCAGGCGATTGCGCCGGTCCGCACGTTCATGCAGATCAGGTCCGTCTGGTCGAATCCGTACATGTAGTCGCCCAGGCGCACGGGGCTGGCGAAATAAGGACGCATGCGATTGTGTTCGTAAACCCGTCCCGCTTGCGGAACGCCTTCCGGGCCGGCCGTCACCTCAAGAAGGGCGCAGCCTTTGCCGTAGCCGGATGCGATGAACACGTAATTGCCGAACGCGATGGGCGAAGCGATGTTGAAGCCGTCTTCGATTTTCCAGGGGTAATGCCAGAGTTCGACGCCGTCGGGCGAGAAACTGACCAGTTCGGTATTGGTGAGAAAGAGGATCTGTCGCGAACCGGCGAGCGTCGCGGCGATGGGAGAACTGTAGCTGGCCGGATCGTCCTTCGCTTTCCAGGCCAAACTGCCGGTCGACTTATCGAGAGCGGAGACCGAATTCCCCGCCGGTCCGCCGGGCGCCACGTACAAGTGATTGCCGTCAACTAGCGGCGAAAAGGCGACGCCGTATTGCATTGGTCGCCCGTGAAAGTCGTCGAGCAGATCGCGCCGCCAGACTTTTTCGCCGGACCTAGTCCGAAGGCAGTGCATGATGCCGGTGGGGCCGACCGCGTAGACGAAACCCCCATCAACCGCCGGCGTGGAGCGCGGTCCGGGGCCGAACCGCTCCTCGAAATGGCTGGAATAACGAAATCGCCAAAGATCGTTTCCAGTTTGCGCATCGAGGCAGACGATGCATTCGAAGATCTCCCCCGTCGCCGGGTCGGGCTCCTCTTGTTCCATCGTGAACAGCCTGCCATCAGCGACCGCGAACGATGAAAAGCCGCGGCCGATCGGTTTTTTCCAAAGGATCGGCGGGCCGGCGTCCGGCCATGCATCGAGCAAGCCGGATTCCAGGGAGACGCCGTCCCGGTTGGGGCCGCGCCACTGCGGCCAGTCGGTTCTGGCTGTCGGCGCCGCGGGAGTGGATAGATCGGCGGCTGCCAGTCTCGTGACCCGATCATCATCGCTGCGATAACGCTCGAAGTCGATGAAGGCGAAAGCGGCAATCGCCCCCGCCGTCAGCAAAAGAAATGCGCCGATACCGAGAAACCAACGCCTGCTGCGCCTAATACGCGCGCTGAAGCCTTCCATGCCAAGTCCTCGCGATCCGGCCATCCGTGGCCGAGTTCGAGGTGCGATTCTCTTGATTTTTGCGGAATCCGTCCAGATCAGAATGGTTTCAAGACTGAAGAGTGAAAGGACGTAGCACAACCGTTTCGGTTGTGCCGCCCGTCGCGAGGCGCAGCTGTCGTGCCGAGCTCCGCGGCGGGCAGCACAACCGAGACGGTTGTGCTACGGAATCGATAGATGGCATTTTCCACTTGGAGATCGCGTAAACACCATTGCCGCTCATACGATATCCTCGCGTATCCTTCTCTCTATCGAGCCGACACCATGCGAATCACCACTCTCCTCGTCGTAATTCTGAGCGCCTCCTCGCTGCGAGCTCAGGAAGCCGTTTTCCCCAATTTCAAGGCTCAGGAAATCGCCACCGACTTGACGGTCGGCTACGCGGTCATCGTCGTCGACATCAACGAGGACGGCAAGCCGGACATCGTCGTTGTCGACAGCAAGCGCATCGTCTGGTACGAAAACCCAACCTGGAAGTGCCGGACGATCATTACCGGCAAGACCAGGCCGGACAACGTTTGCATTACAGCCCTCGATATCGATGGCGATGGGCATATGGATCTGGTCGTCGGCGCCGACTGGGCCCCCTTCAACACCAAATCGGGCGGGACGCTGCAGTGGCTCAAGCGCGGCAAGACTCTCGACGAGGAATGGACCATCCACCCGATCGCTGAAGAGCCTACTGTCCACCGCGTCCGTACCGCCGACATCGACGGCTCGGGCAAAAAGGCGATTGTCCTGCTGCCGCTCATGGGCCGGGACAGCGGCAAAGACGCCAACTGGATGGACGGACGGCCGGTCCGCGTTCTGGCCTATCCGATCCCGAAAGACCCGATCAATGGGCCATGGCAACCGCTTGTTTTGTACGAACAACTGCACGTTTGCCATAACCTCTGGCCGGTCCCCGGCCCCAAGGGCAAACCGGACGACATTCTGGTCGCGGCATACGAGGGAGTCTTTCTTTTGCACAACGACGCCGATAAATGGGCAGCCGTCAAGAAAGGAGCTGGCAACCAGGCGAACCCGAAGAGCAATCGCGGCGCCAGCGAGGTCAAGCTCGGAACGCTCAAGGGCGGCGAAAAGATGATCGCGACCATCGAACCGTGGCACGGCAACGAAGTGGTGATCTATCCCGATGGCGAGCTCGGCAAGGAGAACCTCTTGCAACGAGTCGTCATTGACGACCAGCTCCGCTGGGGCCACGGCGTCTGGTTCGCCGACCTCGACGGCGGCGGCGATGACGAGCTGATTGTCGGCGTGCGCGACAACCCGGCCAAGGGAGATGCTTTCACCCAAAAGTGCGGCGTGCGGATCTACAAAGCTTTGGACAAAACGCGAACCAAATGGGCCAGACGGATTATTGATGACGGCGGCGTAGCCGTCGAAGACTTGACCGTGGCCGACCTCAACGGCGACGGCAAACCCGATATTATCGCCGTCGGCCGTAAGACTGGAAATGCCAGGATCTACTGGAACATGGGGAAGTGAAGAGTGAAGGGTGAAGAGCGAAGAATGAAAGATAAGCAGGAAGATCAAACAGCCATACGATCGACGTGGCAGAGAATGAACGATCTTTAAGAATTGCGATCGGCGCGGCTTGTATGACCCCGTTTCTCTCGTATACAATCGAAAGTACATAGTCTGAATGACCGGCAACCGACCAGATCGATTTTCGTCCAAAAGTGAACCTTCGCCCTCCCAAGCGCCAACGACTTGAAATGATGAGTGTTTAATGAGTTGAAAGTGGCTGTTCACACTAGTACGGTTGATGCCGTCCAGGACATCTCCTCGCCCTTTTGGCTGCGCTTACGCATGCGGAGACCGATTTCATGGCTCTCATACCTGGCTACTGGGGCATCGACATCGGTCAATGCGCCCTCAAGGCGATCCGGCTCGAGATCATCGACAATAAGGTGACTGCCACCGCGTTCGATTACGTCGAACATCCGAAAATCCTGTCGCAGCCCGACGCCGATCCGGAACTTTTGACGCGCGAAGCGCTCGAGAAATTCCTGTCGCGCAACCCGATCAAGGGCGACAAGGTCGCGATCAGCGTTCCGGGGCAATCCGGGCTGGCTCGTTTCGTCAAGTTGCCGCCGGTTGAAGAAAAGAAGATTGAAGACATCGTCAAGTTCGAGGCCAAGCAGCAAATTCCCTTCCCGCTCGAAGAAGTCGTGTGGGATTACCAGAAAGTGAGCGACGGGGCCGTCGAGGGCGGGTTCGCCATCGACACCGAAATCGGCCTGTTCGCGATGAAACGGGACATGATCAGCCGGGTCATGAACCATTTTCAGGGCGTCAACGTCGAGGTTCACCAGATCCAGATGTCGCCGTTGGCTCTGTGCAACTACGTGACCTACGACATCCTGAATCGCGGCGGGCCCGACGCGCCGGAGGCGCCGCCTCCCCTCACGCTGGGTCAGAAGAAGAAGTGCATGGTGGTGCTCGACGTCGGCACCGACGGTTCCAACTTGATCATCACCGACGGCGGCAAGATTATCTGGCAGCGGCCCATCCCCATCGGCGGCAACCACTTCACCCGCGCCCTCACCAAGGAGCTCAAGCTTACCTTCGCCAAGGCGGAACATCTGAAGCGCAACGCCGCCAAATCGCCTGAGCTGGCCAATATCCTGAAGGCCCTCAAGCCGGTGCTGACCGATTTTGTCGGCGAAGTGCAGCGATCGCTCGGTTACTTCACGAACACGCACCGCGACGCCCAGGTGGAATACCTGATCGGCCTGGGCAGCGCGTTCAAGCTGCCCGGCCTGCAAAAATACCTGGGCGACAAGCTGCAGCTGCGGGTCGAAAAGCCGTCCAAGTTCTTACGGCTTTCGGGCGAATCGGTCACCAACGCCCCGGTATTTACCGACAACGTACTGACCTTCCCGGTGGCGTATGGGCTCGCGCTGCAGTCGCTGGGCGTGGCCCGCCTGCGCACCAATTTGTTGCCGCCCGAAATCGCCTGGGAGCGGAAGATTCGAGCCAAGAAACCGTGGGTCGTGGCCGCCGCCGCCTGTCTGCTGATCGGCACCTGCATGCTCGCCCTGGGTTACTCGGCCGAATATGCCGCCGTCAACGATCCCCGGATCACCGAGTCGCTGAAGAAATTCAAGACAGCCAGTGATGAGGCCAAGGGCGTCGACAAGCAAATTGCCGATAAGCAGACCGAGGTCGGCAAGACGATCGAAAGCGTGCAGGCGCTGATCTCCGGCAAGGATGAGCAGCTCAATTGGGTGCGCATGGAGGAATTTATCAATTCGTGCCTGCCGGTGCCCGGCGAAAACGGCAACATGAAGAGAGGGGCGCAGCGGCGGCTCTGGGACAATAAGGACGGCGGCGGCGGCGGCCCGTTTGCCGCCACCGAGAAATACTACGAACGAATTCGCAAGGGCGTCGACCCAAAACTTGCCTACTTGGAAGAGGACATGCGGCAATACTTGGCTGCGGTCGATATCGAAGCGGTGCACTGCCGCTTCACCCCGGACCTGGCCGGGTTTTTCACAAACGTCAAGGACTATTGCCATAAATATGTCGGCGACGGCGAACCGACCTTCGATTCAATGATAAAGGCGGAACGGGACCCCATGATGCCCGACAACCCAGACGTGAAGCCGGTATATCCCACGGGGAAAGGCTGGGTTTTCGAGATTCGCGGCACGACCTGGTACGAACACGAGCAGCTCAAATACAAAGAGTTCCTGCGCATGACGCTTCTCGCGAATTTGCAAGAGAAAAGCAAATCCCCAAACGCCGGTCCCGCGATCAAGGACAAAGTCAGCCATATTTTTCTCTACAACGCCTGGCGCGACGAGAACAACCCCCGACCCGACAACTTCAACATGATTCGGGTGAGCTTGATCGATTATCTGATGCCGGATGCGAGAATCGGGCCTGACGGCAATGTCATCGCGTCCGCGCCCGGTGCGGCGACCCCAGCTGGAGGTGGACCGCAGGGCCCGGCGGGATCGCAGAGTGCTCTTTCATGGAGACCGTTGGCCCCAAGCATTGTGGGCTTCGCCGTGGACACTACCGGCGCCGCGCCGACGACCAGCCTCGCGGACACGCCGGTCACCGCCAGCAATCCATATATGCGAACAGCCATCCCTCCTAAAGCTCCTGATACGTCCGCTCCAAAACCAACCGGCCCCGACGCCAAAGGGCCCGAAAAAAAGGTCGCGGACAAGTCACGCTTCGAGTTCGTTATTCTGTTCATCTGGCGTGAAGACACCCCGTCCGACGCGCTGGTTACCAAGCTAAATCCGCTTGACCCGAACGAATCGGGACCCCCAGCACCTCCTAAGTCGACAGCCGGGACAAAGCCGCTGGTAAGGGGGAAACGCGCAGGACAATGACGTTCCACCGAGTTGCCGTATTCGCCAGAATTCGGGTCAGCAAATGTCGCAATAGAATCCCGATTTCTGGCGAATTCGGCTAAAAATTGGGTTTCGGTTTTCATCGTGTTGGCGTTGTCGCGGAGAGTATTGTAATGGCCAAAATAGATAAAGAGATGCTGAGGAAGCATCACTTCTGGTTTATGTTCATCCCGATCACCATCGGCTTGATAATTGCTTGGTGCGGCTTAGTCTTTGGAGTCGTCGACGACATTGACGCCAAACTGACCGATAACAACAAGCAAGCCAAGAATGCCAAAGCCCAGGCGCAGCCGCGCAAAACTCTCGACGTCTTCCAGGGTCAGCTGACCGAGCTCGACAAGAAGAAGCTGGTTTTGTGGAAAGATGGCTGGGAAAAGCAGAAGGATATATTTGCCTGGCCCAGCGGCTATTCGCACGATCAACTCGAAGTGGTGCAAAAATACAAATTCGGCGAGGAAATCCCCGACACAAATTCGGTTCGCAGCCAGTTCGCCGAGGCGAAGGTCTACCCTGCCGAGTTTAAGAAACTCGTCGATACTCTGGAGCCGATGCAATTTAAGAGCCTCTCGGACACTTCGACCCGCGACGAGAATTGGAAGGCGGTGCTGAGATATGAGCATGACCAGAATTGGGGCCGAACTCCCGATTCCGAGGACATGTGGTTGGCGATGGAAGATCTCTGGGTGCAGCGGGAATTGCTGCTGGCCGTGCACAAAGTCAATGTCGCCGCCGCCGCACTGAAGCAGGCGCCTTCGCCCGACGGCAAGGACGATCCCAAGCACCGCTGGTTCAAAAACCGGACCTGGGAACTGGAGATGTGGATTGATGAGGAAAAAGGGGGCAAGCGGGTTTTGAAGGGCAAGCTGAAGAACATCTCACCGCGGTTGCAGGTAATGGGCGTGGGCAACGTCATGCAGATGGAAGTCGAGATGAAGCCCGAGGGCAAGAAATTCCTGTTCGAGGTGCAAGAAACAGCGATCGAAGCGGGGCAGAAAGATCCGATGCTGATCACGACGATCCCGGGCCATTATATCCCCCCCGAATTGAAGATCACCGAAATAGCGGCGGTCCGGCAAATCTTCGACGTTCGCACGATCCCCGTCAAGGAGATCGACGACGTCTATCTCGGCTACAAATGCGATCGCAACAGTTACATGCCACTACGGGCGAACCTGATGAGCTTGAAACGGCTCAGGGCACTGATAAAAGAAAACCAGTCCGCGGCCGCCGCCGCGGCCCTCTCCACTCCTACCGATCCGGCTGCTCCTCCACCACCGCCGTCGGATGACCCGAATTCCGTGGTGGCCACGGTGGCGAACGGCTTCTCTCCGAGAAGCTCGTGCAACCTGAGGCGATACCGCTATCTCGACGTGATTCTCGCCAAAGCGCCCGGCCAAGACATCGAGGTTGAGCAGATGCGGCGGTTGCCGATCGGCCTGGTCCTGGTCACCGATCAGTCGTACATGAACGAGATCCTCGAATCGCTCGTCGACATCAAGTTGCCCTTGCAATTGGTGCAAGTTGAATCGACCCGTTTTCACGGTTCCGTTGACTATAGTAAGACCGGTGCGCCCTCTCCGGGCGGTCTCAATCCGTTCGGAGCGTCGCCGGCGAGCAGCCGCGACGATCAGTTTTCCGCCAACCTCATGCAATTGTCCGTTTACGGCGTCATTTCGCTCTACGACCCGTACGATGAAAAGCCGGCCAAGAAGTAATCATCGACGTTAAAGGGCGGCAAAGCCAGTCCCGACGCTATACCGAATCAACCGACCCATTGCGGAGTACCGACCATGAACAAGGTGAAGATGAAGAACCTGCTGGTGGATAAAGGCGAGCGCTACGGATTGATCGCCGCCGGCGGATTCATGTTGCTGTTTATGATCCTCGGCGTCATGGAGTTGTCGGGCAGCCCCAATCCCCAGACCGACTGGATCATCCCGGTCGAAAAGAATGCGAACGACGTCAACAAGACCATCAACAGCGCCACCCCCGGCACGGTCAAGGATTTGCCCGAGCACATCAAGAATCCACCGTCGCCACAGGCCTTCAAGGGTTCTGGGACCAACAATCTTTTTTTTGACCCATTCGCCCCGCCGGACAAACGGCGGGTCAACCCGGCCGTGTTGGCTCTGACCGGCGGCCAAGCCGATTACATCACGGCAAGAATCCTTTCGCACGACATCAGGATAGGCCCCGGAGGCGTGCCTTTGCTTGGGGTGCTGATCAAGCAGAAATCGAAGGACGCGAATAATAATAACCAAATGGATACGAAGTTTCTCGACGACCTCAGAAGACGGTACGGGAAAGGTGGCCCCAGGAACCAGAACCCGCCGCCTATGGGCAACGGAGGTTTAGGGCAAGGCGCAGCACCCCCTGGAGCCGCGCAGCCAGGAATGCCGCAGCAGGGCAAACGCGCTGGCGCGCCGCGGCGCGAGGGCGGCGCCCTGGTCGACGAAGGCGAACGCATGGGCATCCAATACCTGCCGTTCGATTCGGAAAAGCTCAAGGAGTTTCGGGAGGCATGGACGATTTATCCGCAGCGGATGGTTATTATCCAGGCTGCCCTGCCGTACAAGGCTCAGATCGAAGTGATCCAAAACGCGCTTCGGCTGCAAGACCCGAATGATGTGTTCACCGCCTACAGGGATGAAACAATTCCGCTGTTCCGGGGCTTCGTCGTCCAACGGCAAGTGCTCTCTCTTGTCGACGGCAAAATTGAAGAGGATTGGGCCGATCTCGACGTCGACAAGAATTACCGAGAGATTTCTCGGCGCCACGTCAACGATCAGGAAGAAAGCCCGAACACGAATTACCTGCTCTTGCCCTTCAACCATTATCTGGTGACGCCGTTGCCCGTTCTTGTCGGCGATAAGTATCCCGAGATCCGGATCCCGGAGCTGCTGACGACGATTGAAAAACAGAAAGCCCTGAATAACCCTCCGGAAGTGCCCAAGGCGCCCTCGCAATTCGATGACAACAGCAATATATTTAACCCGGTCACGCCGAGCAACACCGGCGGCCAGCCAAACCTTGGCAGAGAAGGCATCAACATTGCGAGGCCCCCCGCCCCGCGCGAGGGAGACCCGGCCAAGGCGGTCCCGTTTAAAGAATTGCCTGAATTTAAGCTTGTCCGCATTGTCGACAACGATATCAGTCCCGGCCGTCTCTACAAGTACCGCATCAAGATCAAGATGCAGAACCCCAATTGGGTCGGCGTCACGGACAAGAAGACGGACCTGGCGCCTAACAAGTACAAGTACGATCTGGTTTCCACGAAAGTGGACGCGGACAAAGAGGTGATCGAAAGTCCCTGGACGGAAGTCAAAGACACCGTGAGCGTGCCTCGCGAGAATTTCCTTTTCGCGGTCGACCCGCTGCCGGACCCGAAAGACGCCAAAGGAAGGTGGCTCACTCCGCTCAAAGAGGGCCAGGGCCTGTTGCAGGTCCAGCGCTGGTTGCCGAACATCGTCGCCTTCGGCAATAACAAGGAACCGGTAGGCGACTGGGTGGTCGCTGACCTGGTTGCCACGCGCGGCACTTACTTGGGCGGCAAGCAATTCGTCAATCTGCCCCTGTGGTCATCGGAAAAAAATGGTTACACCCTTCGCAGGGTCGCCCCGGAACGCGGCCGCAAGGAGGATCGCTTCGGCGTCGAAACGGATCCGACCAAGCCCGGACCGCGGTTCGCCGTCGTCGAAGTGGACGGAGGCCTGTGTGAATACAAGCCGGTGGGGAGAAGCATCACTCTCAAGGAAGAAACCGCGCCCGAAATAATGCTCATGGACGAAACCGGATCGCTGCAAGTCCGCAGCGCTTACGCCGACCGATTCGATCAGGCACGCGCCGGGCGCGAGGAGGCCTGGAAGGCTTGGATTGAACGCACGGAACAGGAAAAGCCTGCCGCACCGGCCACACCGGTAAAAGACTTCAATTGATTAACGCATTGCCGGACCCGCTTTAGCGGTTCCGGCGACTACCGTGATCGGAATGAACTTCGACAAAGGCGTACGGCTGCCGATCGCGAAGCTGTCCTTGGAGATGAGTACGTTCGTCTCGGGAAAGTAGGCGGCGGCGCAGCCGCGAGGAATGTCGTATGCCGCCACGCGAAAGCCCTTCGCTTCGCGGGTGAGGCCGTCTTCGGGGCAATGGCTCAACAGATCAACCGCCTGTCCGTTTTGCAATCCTCTTTCCTGGATATCGGCCGCGTTCATGAATATGACGTGCCGGGCGCCGAGAACGCCGCGATAGCGATCGTGCAAATCGTACACGGTCGTGTTGAATTGGTCGTGTGAACGGATCGTCATCAGCCGCAGCTGACCGTCCGGCAGCGTCAAATCGGGGATTGGTTGCGTGATGAAGCGAGCCTTGCCGGTGGCGGTTTGCCATTTTCGTTCGCGGACGGGATTGCCGAGGTAGAAGCCGCCCGGCGTTTCGATCCGCTTGTTGAAGTCGAAAAACAGCTGAGGCAGCACTTCGGCGATCTTGTCGCGGATGCGCGCATAATCGGCCGTAAAGCCGTCCCAATCGATGCCGCCGCCTTGCGGCAAGGCCGCTTTGGCTATGCCGGCGACGATGGCGGTCTCTGAGCGCAGTAACTCCGACGCCGTGGGATTGCGGCCGCGCGAGGCATGCACCTGGCTCATCGAATCTTCGACGGTCACCCGTTGCGGGCCGCTCTGTTGAATGTCGACTTCGCTCCGGCCCAGGCAAGGCAGGATCAGGGCGTCCGCGCCGACGACCAGATGGCTGCGATTGAGCTTGGTGCTGATGTGGACGGTGAGACTGCAGCGAGCGAGGGCGGCCTCGGTCCGTTCGCTGTCGGGGGTGGCGGCCGCGAAGTTGCCGCCCATGCCGATGAATACTTTCGCTGACCCGCCGGTCATGGCGTTGATGGCCCCGACGGTGTCGAATCCGTGCTTGACGGGCGGGTCGAAGCCGAACACGCGCCGTAACCCCTCGAGAAAGGCGGAAGCGGGCTGTTCGTAGATCCCCATCGTGCGATCACCCTGCACATTCGAATGGCCGCGCACCGGGCAAACACCTGCCCCCGGACGGCCCAGGTTTCCCCGCAGCATGAGCAGATTGACGATCTGCTGGATGGTCGACACCGCATAGCGATGCTGGGTCAGCCCCATTGCCCAACAAACGATCACCCGGTCGGCATTCAGGTACACGCCAGCGGCTTCTTGCAACTGTTCTTTTTGCAGGCCGGATTGTTTTTCGATCACGCTCCAATCCGTCTGCCCGAGTTCCTCGACGAATGGCGTGAAGCCATCGGTGTGTTCGTTGATAAATGTGTGGTCGAGCACCTTGCCGGGATCGGCCGTTTCCGCTTCGAGTACGCACTTGGCCATGCCTTTGAGCGCCGCCAGGTCGCCGCCGACGGTGACCTGATAATAGTGTGTCGAGATGGGTGTTCCCCGCCCGAACATCATCTGCAGCATGTGTTTCGGGTGCGTGAACTTGACCAGGCCTGGCTCGCGCAGCGGGTTGAACGTGATGATTTTGGCGCCCCGCCGGGCGGCTCGCTCCAGTTCTGTGAGCATCCGTGGATGGTTGGTCCCCGGGTTCTGGCCGATGACGAAAATGGCGTCCGCCAACTCGAAATCGTCGAGCGTGACGGTGCCCTTGCCGACCCCGATCGACTCGGTCAGGGCGCAGCCGCTCGATTCGTGGCACATGTTTGAACAGTCCGGCAGATTGTTGGTGCCGAATCGGCGAGCGAACAACTGGTAGAGAAACGCGGCCTCGTTGCTGGTGCGGCCGGATGTATAAAACAGGGCCTGATCCGGGTGATCGAGCTCGCGCAGCTTCCGGCCGATCAGGGCGAACGCTTCGTCCCAACCGATCGGTTCATAGCGATCGGCCGCGCGATTATAGCGCATCGGCTCGGTAAGCCGTCCCTGGTTTTCCAGCCAATGCCCGGTTTGCTGCCGCAACCAGCTGACGGTGTGGTCGGCGAAGAACTTTGCGGTGACCCGCTTGGCGGTGGTTTCAAACGTCACCGCTTTGACACCGTTTTCACAATACTCGGCGAAGTTTGACGGGCGGTTCGGCTCCGGCCACGCGCACCCCGGGCAATCGAACCCATCCGGTTGGTTTACGTGCAAAAGCGACAGCGAGTTGCGAATGATCCCGCGATTCTTGACGATGTGCGCGAGACTGGCTCGCAGCGCGCCCCACCCCGCCGCGGGTTCAGGATACGGCGGAGCTGGTTCGCCCGGTTGCGAATTGAAAGGTTCGTTCATGGAGAAGTTGGAGCCCATCGCTTACTATCGTCATCGCAGCATGGACCGCAACTGGTCAATTGTCGTCTCACTTCGATGCGCAGCCCGCATTATTTCCCGTAGCTTGTTCAGATTGGAAACTACTTGCAGGTCCCGCACGAAGGCGATTCCCACTTTCCCAAATCGCGGTTCCACGGCCAACTTGATTTCATTGAGCAGTTCTTCTTTTCGTCCTTCTTTTCGTCCTTCTTTTCGCCCTTCTTCCCGAGCGATCCGCTCGGTGCTGGTTACGTATGGCATTTTGTTCTCCTCTTCAAACGTGCGGATATCGTTTTGGAGTTGTTGTTGTTGTGCTTCCGGCAATTCCAGGAACCAGTCGATTAAACGGTACATTTCCCGGAATTCAGCTCGGGTCCATCCAAGCTGGTAGAGCCGCCGGATCAGCCGCCACTTGGCTTGTCGACGGCGTTCCGGTTGTTTGTTCGTGGCAAGGCTTTCCAAGTGCGAAAGCACGACCAGGGCAATTGGGTTCGAACTGGCTTCGAGCTTGTCGGTCCGATCGGCCCAATCGAGCAATTTTATCGTACGAAAGCGAAGGCTTATCTTCGCCCCAAATACGTTCCTTCGGTATGCTTTCGGCCGCCAATCCGGCTGGTCGTCGCCGAGAACCGCGATGCTCACGACATCTCGATTATATCGATCGAATATGCGGTAATACGAGACGAACATTCTCTTTTCGAAGTCAGCCGTTGGCTGCGTCTGAACTTCCAGGTGAATCAACAGCCAAACATCGTCGCCATTCAGCAAAAAGACGCGAAACAACGCATCGGTCGTTCTGGTTCCCGATTCGGCTTCGCGCATGATTTCGCGAAGTTCTTTGTCCAAGCTTTCGTAGCCGCGCGACCAATTGATCGCGGCATGAATACGAGGGAAGAAAAACTTGATAAATCGCTTGAGAAACCGTTCGAGCGCTTCCTTCCAAGGAGAGTCAAATTCACGGGCCATGTGGTTCGTCACTTATTCGTGGCAGTTGTTTAGATTGATAGCACGGGTCGTTACTTCTTCGCGACGGTCAAGCATTGACATTACACGAAAAAAACGCGGCGATCTAGACGGCCTGGATCGCCAAACGAGGGCGCATCGCTCACGGACAGGGAAGTCCCGCCTGCATTAAAAAAGTCGGCAAAGCGCTCAATCCCAAACTTCGAAAAATAATCATCTGGATTTCTTGCGGGGCTCTGCTACAATCCAATTCATAAAGCTGTGCACTACGGGTCCGCTGAGGACTGCCACTTTTTTGATTTCCCGACGATTCCCGAATCTCCTGCATGGCAAACCACCGGATGGAAAGTCGCCGGGTAAGCTCCGATCTTCGTTAAAACGCGTAAGACAAGGCAGCATCGGTAAGGACACCGCCTGAACATGAAGTTGCTAGCAACCGGCTGCATTTTCAACCCCGAAAACTGTATCAATTGACCCCAAACATTCTGAGGACATGACTATGACCGTCGCCAAAAGCGACGAAGGGCAGCAAAAGGCTCCCTCCACCACAAACGCCGCCACCGCGGCCGCGGCTGTGGCTCGCAAAAAAATCATTCGCAAACCTGGCGATTCCCCTTCTCCCGCTCGTCTCGACGATCTCTACCGGCTGGCCATGCCCAAGCTCTTCGCGCTCGCCGAGCGCGAAGGCATTGCCGAGCACAACGGCATGAACCGCGCCCAGCTGATCGTCAACATCGTGCGCCGGCAGATCGAGCGCGGCGAAGTCGTTCGCGGTTCGGGCACCCTCGAAGTGCTGCCGGACGGCTACGGCTTCCTCCGCAGCCAGGCGCACAACTACCTGGCTTCGCCGGAAGACATTTACGTGTCTCCCAGCCAGATCCGCCGGATGGGTTTGAAAACCGGCCTGGTCGTCGAAGGGCCCATCCGCCTGCCGATCGAAGGGCAAGACAACTTCGCCCTGATGCAGGTGGAACTGGTCAACGGCGCCTCGCCGGACGAGACCGCCAGCGTCACCAACTTCGAGGACCTGACCCCTCTGCACCCGAGCGCGCGTTTCGTGCTCGAGACAGGCCCGGAAGAGCTGTCGGGCCGGGTGGTCGACCTCGTCACGCCGATCGGCAAAGGTCAGCGCGGCTTGATCGTGTCGCCGCCGCGGGCCGGCAAGACCGTCCTGCTGCAGCGGATGGCGCTATCGATCATCAAGAACCAGCCCGATTGTTACGTGATCATCCTGCTGGTGGATGAGCGGCCCGAGGAAGTTACCGATATGCAGCGGGTGGTGACGGGCACCAACGTCGAAGTCGTCGCCAGCACGTTCGATGAACCGCCCGAAGAGCATATCCACGTCAGCGACATCGTGCTCGAAAAAGCGAAAAGGCTCGTCGAACGCAAGCAGGATGTGGTGATTCTTCTCGATTCGATCACCCGCCTGGCCCGCGCCCATAACACCGAAGCCCCCGGCGGCGGCAAGCTGCTGTCCGGCGGCCTCGATTCCAACGCCATGCAGAAGCCGAAGCGGTTCTTCGGCGCCGCCCGCAACGTCGAGGAGGGCGGCTCGCTGACGATCCTGGCCACGGCCCTTATCGACACCGGCAGCCGCATGGACGACGTGATCTTCGAGGAATTCAAGGGCACCGGCAACATGGAGCTGCACCTCGACCGCAAGCTGGTCGACAAGCGCGTCTGGCCCGCCATCGACGTGAACCGCTCCGGCACGCGCAAGGAAGAATTGCTCGTCCATCCCGAAGAGCTGGAGCGCGTCCGGCTTCTCCGCCGGGTGCTCGCCGACATGCACCCCGTCGAGGCGATGGAAATGCTGGTCAACCGCCTGAAGCGGACCAAGTCGAATGCCGAGTTCCTGATGGGGATGCATTTATGACAAGTTTTCAGTTTTGAATGTTCCAGTCCAGGGGCCCTCCTGGACTGAACACCGAAACTACCCGCAAAGTTCAGTTTTTCGTCTTGAACTGAACACTGAACACGGAAAACTGAAAACTATCCGCAAAGTTTCCTTGCGAGTCGGCTGGACTGCCCTATCTTTCTACTTCAAGAGATGTAGACTATTTTGACTTGATTAAAAAGTTGTGGATTCGCCATTCGATTTTCTGAAACGACGACGTTCCGATGGGCGCCCCCCCAGACAGATTGAAACACCAGTGAGCCTGCAACCCTCCTCGCTTAAGGATAACCTTCACGGAAGCGCTTCATGAGGCCAACCGGCACTCCCCAAATCCCCGCTCTCAACGTCCTGACGAGCCGACGTCACGAAAACTCCGATTCCCCGCCAACGGAAAGCCTTCCGGCTATCGCCGAACCGCACCACGGACGGCTCAAGTTTGCCAAGGACACCGCCGGTTTTCTGAACGAACTGAAAAAGCGCGTCGCCGACTATTTCACGGTCACCGGCAAAAGTCCCAACGATTGCTGGCAGATGTACCTCAAGACGGTGATCATTCTGGCCTGGTATTTCAGCGCGTACATCGCGCTGGTCTTCTTCGCGCATGGATTCTGGCAGGCTTTTCCGATCGCCTTGCTGCTGGCGTCGTCGATGGCGGCGGTCGGCTTCGCCATTCAGCACGATGGCGGCCATCACGCCTACTCCAGGCGGCCGTGGATCAACAAGCTGGCGGGCATGACGCTCGATATCATCGGCGTCTCCTCGTATCTGTGGTACTGGAAACACGCGATCTTCCACCACACCTACTGCAACGTGCAGGGGCACGACACCGATATCGACGTCAGCAGCCTGGCGCGCTTTTCGCCGCATGCCAAGTACAAAAAGATTCAGCGCTGGCAGCACCTTTACCTGTGGTTGCTGTACGGCTTGATGTCGAGCCGCTGGCATTTGTACGGCGACTTCAAGGACGTAGCGACGTCAACCATCGGGCCGCACCACATCCCCCGGCCCAAGGGCTGGGACCTGCTGATTTTCATCGGCGGCAAAGTGGTTTCCTATTCGATGGCGTTCGTTATTCCGCTGTTCTTTCACGAATGGTGGGTGGTGCTGTTCTTCTACGTGGTTGTCACCGCCGCGCTAGGCGTGATCATGAGCGTGGTGTTCCAGCTCGCGCATTGCGTTGAAGAGGCCGAGTTCCCGTTGCCCGCGGAGGGCACCCTGCGCATCGAACATGCCTGGGCGATTCACCAAGTCGAGACGACGGTCGATTTCGGCCGTAACAGCCGGTCGCTTTCCTGGTTTCTCGGCGGGCTGAATTTCCAGATCGAACATCATCTTTTCCCGAAGATCTGCCACATTCATTACCCGGCCATCTCCACCATCGTCGAGCGGACATGCAACGAATATGGAATCCGCTACTCGGTGCATCCCACCTTCTGGGCCGGCATCGTGTCGCACTACAAATGGCTGAAGCGCATGGGCAGGCCGGAGCTCGAGAATCAGGAATCAGGAGTCGGGAATCAGGAGTCAGGAGTCGGGAATCAGGAATCCGGGCTCACGAGCCCGAACGACTCAACACACGCCTGCGGCTGAAATCCGGGAACGAACTTGTCATTTGCCGCCGCCGCCCGTAAGAAAATTGGTTCTGGCAAGAACAACAAACAACCCCGATTGGGGCGAAGTATGAGCATCGACAAAAGTCTGAAGCGGAAAAACACCCTGACGCGGGCACGCAGCGTGCTGACCCGAGCCGAACGAATCAAGACGCTGCAAGATCTGGAGAAATGGGCGGACGGACGCAGTCCGTTCGGCCTGCCGAAGGTGCGCGTCATCAAGATTGTGCTGAAGAAGGTGAAGAAGGAGAAGGCCGCCGAGGCGGAAGGCGCCGAAGGCGCTCCGGCTGCTGCTGCCGCTACTGAGAAGAAGTAGCGAATAATGTTCGACACCGCAAACGAATGCTCGTTCGCCGCGACGTGGACCCGCTAAAGCGGGTCACTACGAACGTTTGTAGTGACCCGCTTTAGCGGGTCAGCGTCGCGGCGAACGGCCGATCTTATGGCTTCCCGTTCCTATCTGGCGCTTGGCAGCAATCTGGGCGATCGACAGGCCAATCTCGATCGAGCGATCCTCCGTCTGCGGGCAGAACCGGGTTTGAACGTCTCCCCCATCTCCGCTTATTACGAAACCGCTCCTGTAGGCGGCCCTCCCGGCCAAAAGCCCTATCTCAACGCAGCTGTTGCCGTCGATACTTCGTTCACTCCTGAACTCCTCCTCCGACGGCTTTTAGAAATCGAGCAATCGCTCGGCCGAGTCCGCGGCGAACGAAACGCGCCGAGAACACTCGATCTCGACATTCTTCTCTTCGACGACCTCGTCCGCTCATCGCCCGATCCGATCGTGCCACACCCGCGCATGCACGAACGGCGCTTTGTCCTGACTCCCCTCGCGGAGATAGCGCCCGACGTGGTCCATCCGGTTCTGAATCGGACGATCGCCGACTTGTTAGCGAGCCTTCCGGCAACTGCCGATCCGCCCGCTCGCTACGTATCGTCGAATCAGCCAACCGGGCGCGAGCTCACCGACGTGCGCGCCGTGGTCACCGGTTCGACAAGCGGGATAGGCCGGGCCATCGCCCTGGAATTGGCGCGGGGGGGAGCGTCGGTCGTTGTCCACGGCAGGCACTCCGTCCAAACCCTGCAGCAAACGATGGATGATGTGAGCGCGCTGGGCGTGGAATGCCGGGGCATCCTGGCCGATCTGCATGAAACGGCCGCGTGCCTCAAGCTGGTCGATGAAGCGTGGAACGCCTGGGACGCTCTCGATATTTGGGTCAATAATGCGGGGGCAGATGTTTTAACCGGAGAGGCGGCCGACTGGCCGTTCGAGCGGAAATGGGCGGAACTGTTCGCGGTCGACGTTGCGGCGACGATGCGCCTATCCCGCGAAGTCGGCGAACGCATGAAGAATGGCCGGGGCGGCGTGATCCTGACAATGGGCTGGGATCAGGCCCTGACCGGCATGGCGGGGGAAAGCGGACAGCTATTTGGCGCCGTAAAGGGCGCCATCATGGCTTTTTCACGCAGTTTGGCCCTATCGTTGGCGCCGAAGGTGCGAGTCAACTGTCTGGCCCCGGGATGGATCAGGACCGCCTGGGGACAAACCGCTTCGGACAGCTGGCAGGAACGCGTTCGACGGGAAACACCCCTGCAACGATGGGGACTTCCGGAAGATGTAGCGGCGACGGCGCGGTGGCTCGTTTCACCGGCCGCGGCATTTATCACCGGGCAAACCATCCGCATCAACGGTGGATCGGTGGGCTGATCGATATGAAGCTCAACACGATCGCCCGCGATCAATAGTCGCCGAACTCTAGCAACACCTCGCCCCCGGCCCTGGTCATCAACGCCGAAAACAAGCAGAAATTGATGCTGGTTTGCAGAAAATGCACGGAACCGTCGGCAAATACTACGTTGCAGCCGCTCTGATGGAAACTATAAGCCTCGCTGTTGTTGGTGCAATTGATCGGAATTGGCCCGCCCCCCACGACCGAGCCGGATGACAAGGTGCAACCGTCGATGGAAAAATTGGCGTTCGGATCGGCCCAGCCGCCTTCCTTTTGCGCCACGCCGGTAGGCGTGCCATCTGGGGGAACTGTCCTGCCGCCCGCGTAATAGAGCGTCGGCCGGCCGGCATCTTCACAGATCATGACCGTTTGCGATAAGCCGTCGGAAATCAAGGCCACGGGCGTCGTGGCGTTTTCGATGAGACAGCCAACGACGCGCGGATCGGAATCAGAGGTGATGTTTTCATTGAAACAATTCACGGTGATCGGGTTATTGCTGACATGGAGGGCGCTGACCGCGCTATAGTCGCCGCATGCCCGCGGCGTTGTGTAGCCGTCAGGTTCCGACGGACTGGTATCGACTCGATTCGGGTACCCTGGCGTGCTTGGGCACAGATAGACCTTCATTTGAGTGCCGACCGCCGTCGCGTTGGCTGGTTCGTCCCAATTAATCGTTGGGTCATAGATATTGGCGACGCTCTGCTCCTCCAAGTACGGCAAGATGAAAGCCGTCCAGGATATTTCAGGCCCGGTCGCACCCGTGCCGCGGCCCATGGGAAAGTAGCCCCATGAATTCTCGTAGTTGTTCAACGCCAGGCCAATTTGTTTGAGGTTGTTGCCGCATTGTGTTCGGGCAGCTGCCGCCCGGACCTGCTGCACGGCCGGCAGCAGCAAACCGATGAGAACCGCGATGATGGCGATGACGACGAGAAGCTCGACCAGAGTGAACGCTTTGCTGCGAATTCGATTCGGCAGAGCCATTTGACGGATCTCCCCTTTGTTGGGGAGTTTATTTGCGTGCTGCTGGTAGCGGCCAGTCCAAGACCTACATAATCATCATTTCTTCACGGTTTCTTCACTCTGGATTGGGCGCGTCATGGTCCATCATTCAGAGTTGCTATGGCATAGGATCATTTACCAGTCTTGATCGGATCGGCGGCTAATGTTGCCACTTTTCGCACCGTTGGACGTTTACCTTTCAGCTGACTCAAAATCGCCCGACAAAGTGACGATTTCTGCACAATGACGAGGCAACAAACCAACGGTCGGCTGTGAAGAACACAAGAAGAGGTAGTTAATTTGCGTAATCGAGTATTGTCTAAGATTATTGAATCGATTATCTCTAATCCGACGTGAATTGACGGGACGGCGATCCTTCGAAGAAGGATCGGTCAGTCTGTTTCAATTGGATCCCAATAGCGCCATCCTACGCCACTCGCTCGGTATCGTTTAGTTTCGCAACCTGTGAGCGTTCGGCGAGAGTGATCTCGCCGAACTAACGAAAGCTCAAACCCAATCCCGCGTCTCTTTTAGACGCCGCTTCCGTTTTGCGCAGCGGCCGCGCGGAGATCGTCAAGAGAGAGCAACCCATGATGAACATCCGGCTGAAGGGGTGGCTGAACCAAGTACTAACGTCGCTTCGCATGAGCGGGGCCCCCACAAAGCGGAAAACATGCCGCACGGCCAAGCTTGGCGTCGAGCAACTGGAAGATCGCGTGGTTCCGACGACCACGATCGCCCAATGGAGTTTCAACGCCGTGGTAGCGGCCCCGGACAACAGCCCGGCGGCGTCCACGAACTTGACGACGGCCTCCCTTACGACACTGGGGATGACAAACACGTACAACGGCGGCAACACGGCCAACGACGACATTGAGAGTGAGAAAGGCACAGCGGTCCCAAGCTTTTCAGAGGATGTGTTGAGAGTCCGCGGCACCGCCAACAACGGCTGGGCGCTCGCGGCGCCGGAATACACGCAAGGCATCGAGCTCGATGTAAGCACTCTCGGTTATTCGAATATCCAGTTTTCGTTCGACTGGTACTCGACTACACAAGGCATTCGCGATCTCCAGGTGCAGTACAATACGGACATCAACAACACGAGCGGCTGGACTAATTATGCGGCGCCGGGCGGGACCGGAAGCAACGGGATCAGCACGAGCGGCACCTACCTCGCGACGCCCAACGATTACTACGGCGCGACAACTTCACCCGCCAACTCCCACACAACAATCACGGTGAACCTGAGCGGGATCGCCGCCGCCGGCAATGACCCAAATTTCGGCATCCGTCTCGTGTCAGCCTACGACTCCACCGGCAACGTGGGCAGCAACTACGCGAGTGCCACTCTGTCCGGCGGCAAAACCGTCCTTTACAACAATAGCTCCGGCAACTGGCAGTTCGACAACATGACAGTTTCGGGAACCGCCGCAGTCGCGCCGTCCTTCTCCGGCACGCCCAGTTTCAGCCTCCAATCCGGCGGGTCCGGGAATTACGCAGGCATTACAGCCACGGGAACGCCGACACCCACCGCCGCGCAGTACTATTTAACGAACCTACCCGCGGCGTTGACGGGCGACGTCGCCTTTGACGCGACGGTCCCTGGCCAGCTCGATTTCACGAACATTCCCGCCGTCACCAACAATACGACGTACACGTTTACGATCAATGCGACCAACGGCGTCAGCCCCGATGCCTCGGAGACGTTCACCTTAGATGACATTTCGAGCGATATCGCGCCGACCTTTGCCCCCGGCAACCAAACCAGCACGAGCATCACGACGGGGCAATCGGGAACCTTCCAGGTCTTGGCCACGGGAACTCCACAACCCACGGCGGCGCAGTACACGCTGTCGAACGTCCCGGCGGCGCTGGCGGGCGACGTCGCGTTCGACGCCTCGACTGCGGGCCAGCTTGATTTCACGACCATTCCCATCGTCACGACCCCGACGCCGTATCAGTTCACGGTAACGGTCTCGAACGGCACGGCGCCCAATGCCACGGAGACCTTCACGCTCAACGACACGCCGATCGCCCCGACAGTCACCAGCGCCGACAACGCGAGCATTTACTCCGGCCTGGGCGGCACGTATCAGATCACGGCGACAGGCGCGCCCAGCACATTCACGTACGGCTTGTCCTCCGTCCCGGCGGCCCTGACCGCCAACGGCTCCCACGTCACGATCAGCAGCACCGGTCTGATCACCTTCACCGACGCGCCGGTCGTCAATACGACGACGACTTATACGTTCACGGTCAACGTGAGCAACGGCGTCGCGCCTGGCGCGGCGCCGACTTTCACGCTGACCGTCTTCCCGACAATCGCCTACATCAGCACGAGCGGCGCCAGCTACTCGCAAAACTTCAGCACGCTGCCGGATAACGGCGGCGCCGCAACTCTCGTTAATGGAACCGGCTCCCAGGGCCCATACGACCTGACGTTGGCTTCGCCGAACGGCTTCGTCGCCAGCGGAACCGACACCGGGATCGCCGGATGGTATGCGGTAAATTTGGACTCGGGAAACCTGAAGTTCGGCCAGGGCGAGCCAAGCACAACGACGGGCGCCTTGTTCGACTTCAACGATGGAAACGCCGATTCACAATCGCTCGGCACCATTTCGACCAACTCGAGCGGCGCCCGTTTCGGCGCAGTTTTCGTGAACGACACCGGCACCACGCTGAACCAGTTCAGTCTGTCCTACATCGGGGAGCAGTGGTGGGCGAATTCAGGGGCGGGAAACAGCCTGAACTTCGCGTATGAAATCGGCGCCCCCGGCATTCCGACCGGTTCCTCCGGAATCACGGAAGTAAGCGCACTCAGCTTTACCGCGCTCGGGACGGCAACGACCGGAACCACCATCGACGGCTCCGCGACGGATCAGGTTCCCATCAGCGATGTGGTGAACGACATCAGCTGGGCGCCGGGTCAAGCGCTCACCATTTTCTGGGACAAGGGCACTACAGGCACCAGCGACGGGCTCGGGATCGCCCAACTGAGCTTTTCCGCTGAATACGTCAGCCAAGAGTCGGCGACCATCGTGAGCGCTCCGAGTGCGTACGCGATCGTCGGCGCCGCGGGGAGTTATCAGGTCGCCGTCAACGGTTTCCCAGCGCCAACCGCGGCCGATTACTCCTTCGGGACCGGCGCCAACGCTCCTCCATCCTGGGTCGCTTTCGATTCCACCACCGCCGGACAGCTTGATTTCACCAACCCTCCGCCCCTTCCTGCGGGCGTGGGCGACCAGGCTTGGAACTTCACGATCAACGTGACCAACGGCATCGGCTCGCCCGCCACGCAGACTTTCACGGTCATCGAGACGGCGGCCCCCACGCCGTTCACGGCGGGCGATTTATTGCTGCTGCAGACCGGCAACAACAACGTTAGCGGGCTTAAGTATGCCGCCGAGGCCCCAGAATCGCTTCAGGAAATCACACCCGCCGGCGCCTTGGCCGAGAATGTCCCGATTCCCGACAACTTGGCAATCGGCGGGACGGGCGACCAGCCGGTGTCCGAAGACATGGGCACCACGGCCAACAAGAACGGCACCGGCGACGGCCAGCTGGAGCGATCGTTCGACTCCAGCGTCGTTTCCTTCACCGGGAACGACACCTGGCTCGATGGTCCTAACGCCAGCACTACAGGCATCGATCGTGACATCGGCGTTATCGGCGTCGACCCCAGCAGCCTCGATACCACAACCTACGGCCCATTCAACGGCGGCGACGACAACCGCGGCGCGGTCGTGGCCAATTCCAGCACGATCTATAACTTCGGCCACACCACCGACGGCGGCCTGCGCTACTTCAACGGCACTGGCGAGTCGCCGACGACCGGGGTCGAGGTCGATACGGCTGCCGGGACCGCCAACAATGTCCGTGACGCCATCGTCGGTTTCGAGGGTCAGCTCTATTATTCCACGGATAAGGGCGAAGGGCCGGGCATCTTCATTTCGGTGAACGGCGCGAACTTCCCGATCTCGGGCTCCGTGAACGCACTACCGACCGCGGCCGGCGCCGATTATGAGATCATTCCCAATACCGGCGGCGGCAACCCCAATGGTATGTTCCTCGCCGACATGAATGGGGACGGCATTCTTCAAACCGGCGACCGCATGTATTACCTCGACAATGCCAAAGGCCTGTATGTCAGTACGTACACATCGCCGACAGGCGGGAACGTCTACGGCACTTGGTCGACAGCGCAGCCGGTGATTGGGGGAGACCCAACGGTTGTTTCCGGCGCAACGAACTTTGTCGGTCTGACGGGCCAGGTGCTCGGCCCGAACAACGTGCAGCTCTACTTCACGAGCTCCGACGGCACGGGCAACAGCACCGTGTGGTCTCTCGATGACGTTGACACGGGCACCAGCAACGTCGGCCAGACGGCGACCGTGATCGAATCCACGTCCAGCTCCGGCACGACCGGCATGGAGTACGAGGGCATTGCCTTCGCACCGATCGCGCCCACCACGGTCAGCAATTTCACGATTAATGGAGTCTCTACTCCGGTCGCCGCCATCTACCCCTCGGCGGTCACCTTCACCGTGAACTTGAGTTCCCCGAGCGCACCGGCCACGGGCAACTGGCCGGGCCTGGTTTACTTCGTCGATACGAATTCCGGCACGGTCCTCAACCCGGGCGGCGCCGTGATCCCGAACGACGGCGAGGTAACCTACACGACAACCTCCGGCGCCCTGAGTGCGGGACAATACGACGTCCATGCTTATTACGCCGGCACCGCCGGCATCGCGGCGGCCACGTCGGCTTCGGACACGCTTTCGATCACCGGGGCACAAACCGACACCATGGCTCTCGGCGGCGCCCCGAACCCCTCGACTTCGGGAGCGACCGTCAACTTCACGGCCACCATCACCGGCACGTCTCCGTCCGGCACCACGGTGACGCCCACCGGCTCCATTACTGTTTTGGACAATGGCCAGCCCGTGGCGATCGCGCAGTTGCCCAGTTCGCAAAACGGCACCGCTGTAAACACCGTGACCATTCCGGTTTCGGGACTAAGCATCGGCAGCCACCCGATCACCATCTTCTACTCGGGCGACAACACCTATCTGTCCGGCACGTCCAGCCCGGTGGACAATCAGGTTGTCAATACCGGCGCCAGCATTACCGTCAGCGATGGTTCCGCCAACGCCTACGGCCTCACTACCCCCGGCGGCTCGGTGACCTTCACGGCAACAGTGACCGGCAACGGACTAAACGGCCTTCCGAACGGTTCGCCGACCGGTAGCGTGGAGTTCTTCGAGGATGGCAGCACCACGCCGTTCGCCACCGGCACGCTATCGGAGTCGGGAACCAACGCGAACGTGTACACGGCAACCGGGACCACGACCATCGGCCAGGCCGGCTTCCAGACCGGCGACATCAATGGCAGCTATCTGATCACCGCCAACTACGTTCCGGATAGCAACAGCAGTTACGTGGGCGTTAGCACGGGAGTGCCGTGGATCGAAACGGCCCAGCAGAATTTCGCCATCGGCGACCTGATCGTGCTGGACCGGCCGAATCAGCCCAGCAACGCTTCGCAGCTCGTGGCCCTCGACGAATTCACACCGTCCGGGGGGCCGGTCCAAACCGTGTATCTGCCGGATCAAAGCGGCACGTCGCCTACAGGGGGAACAGCCAATACGTTTGGCTTGAGCGGCCACGCCGCCACTGAAGGCGCCCTGGCGCTTTCCGGCAACGAGTCTTATTTGTCTCTCTTCGGCTTCGACCTACCGCTCGGGACGGTCGGCGCCACCAGCACCAGCTCCGCGACGGATCCGCGCACGGCGCTCAGCATCTCGAACTCCGGCGCGATCGATAGCAGCACCACGATCCTGGATTCGAACCAGGCATTCAGCAATGTCCGCAGCGCTGTAACCAACAACGGCCAGACGTACTATGTGGTGGGCTCCGCCGCCACGAACAACGCCGGCATCGCTTTGGCGACCGATGGAACCGTCAACAATCCGCCGGCGCCGATCGGGCCCAACGATGTGGAAGGCTACGGCGCTGAGATCCTGGGCGGCCAGCTCTACGTCAGCACGCAGGACAGCACCTCGCCGATCGAGCAAGTCGGTACGGATCTGCCCACCACCCAAGTGTCGACGTTGACCCCGTTGCCCGGCTTGGAGGCGGCGTACCTATCGGCTAACCTGTTCTCACCTCCAGGCGCTCCGGCAACAATTACGCCGGATCCCTATGGCTTCCTGCTGTTCAACCATCTGAACGGCACATCGGTGAATCCGGACACCTTGTACGTCGCCGATCAGACCTACGGCCTCTTAAAGTTCGCCCTGATCAACGGTCAATGGACGTTCGAATCCCAGAAACTGAACAACAACAACGGCATCGAAGGCTTGGCGGGTTATGAAGTCAACCCCGGCGCCAGCGGGTACAGTTTCGTCTTGTTCGCCACCGCCGCCATTTCGACCGGCAACCCCGGCAATCAGCTCATCGCTTTCACGGATACGAACCCGTATAACACGCCGAACTCGGGAGGCCTCTTCACCGTGCTTGCCAGCGCCGTGAATCCGACCGACACCTTCTCCGGCTTGGCCTTCGCACCGCTGAACTTGACTCAGACCGTGGTAACTTCGACCACGATCACCTTTGGCTCGCCGCTGACGATCACCGTCACCGACGTAAACGGCGTCACCGGCGCGCCATCCGGAACCAACATCACGCTAACCGAAAACGGCGCCGCGGTGCCGGGCTCGGTCGTACTGGTCTCCGATTTGAACAACACCGCTATCTATAGCTTCACCCCCACAACTCCGCTCGCCGTCGGCAGCAATCACTCGATCGTTGCCTCCTTTAACGGAGACACGGATGACGGGACGAGCAGTTCGGCGGCCAGCCCGCTGACGGTCACCAGCACGACGCCGATTTCGCTGTCCAGTGTCGCGGTCAACGGCAGCACGGCCCCGATCCTCAGCGCGGCTGCCGCCGGCGGCACGGTGACGATCACTACCGATGGCCCGAGCGGGTTTTCAGCCGGTCAAAATGTGCTGATCGCAGGCGTAAACGGCACGGGCACGGCTGCCGGCTTTAACGGCGCCTGGGTCATCGCCAGCGTCAGCGGCAATACGTTTACTTACGCCGATGGCGGCGCCACCGGCGGCAGCACCGGCAGCGGCACGGCCACGACCAACGCCAGCACAGGATTGCTGACCAACAGCACTACCAACTTTGCGTCGCAGCGATCGATGGTTGACAGCATCGTCTTCACGTTCAACCAGGCGGTCAATCTGGGCGCCAATGCCATTACGATTAGTGTTCTGGGACAAGGCGGCGTTGTCCCAACAGTCGCCTACGCCAGCCCGGACGGAGGCTTCACCTGGGTCGTCACTTTCAGCGGCAGCAGCGTGATTGGGAACTCCATCGCCAACGGTGAATACCAGATCGTGCTCAACGCCTCCGCCGTGACGGCCGTCTCCGGCGGCGGCACGCTGGCCAATAGCGATACAGAATCGTTCTACCGGCTCTATGGCGACACCATAGGCAACGGCCATCAAAGGGTGGCCGCCGCGGACAACAACACCTTCCTTGGGGCGTTCAACACCAAGAGCACGCAGGCAGCCTTCCTAGCCTACCTCGACTACGAGGACCAGGGCAAAATCGGCAGCGCGGACAATAACGCATTCTTGGGAGATTTCAATACCGCGTTCAAGAACTTTACGGCGACGATTTAATGGATGATCTACACCGAGCTGGAAGCGCCGCAGCAGCGCTTGTACTTCCGGCCGCTATCGCAAGGGCATGGAGCGTTGCGGCCGATTTTGGCCCGTCCAAAGAACAACAACTTCGCCTTCGGACCAGGCTGGCCGCCCAAGTTGAATACGCGCCCAATTTGACCGGCGATCGACGGCGCCGGCGCAGCCTTCGGCTGTTCTTGCGGCGTCTTTGGTAGGGTGGGTGAAGGCTTTGCGGAACCCGCCATCTCCGCTTCCGGTAGCCCGGTTGCTCCGCAACCGGCGCCTTCCTGTAGTCCGGTTGCGGAGCAACCGGACTACTCGCTACCCCGGTTGCTCCGCAACCCGTGCTCACTCTGGGCCTCGCCGGCTTGCCGAAGCCGCGGCTCCGCCCCAGATGGCTCAGCACAAAGCAGATGGCCCAGGGCTTCTTGTCCTTGACGGCCCGCCGCAGCATCGTTTCCGCGTTATCGACCAGGCTCTCGATGACCCGGCACGCATATTCCCATTGGTCCTCGTGCGGCAACGCGAATTTGCTTTTGCCCATCGCAGATGGAATTGTGACTTCCTCGTTCAGCT